>Ga0136642_1000004_pt1 | contig 204772 bp, 182 predicted proteins | sample LowCatLa1302831Y_FD_115313 | JGI IMG/M metagenome (GOLD analysis project Ga0136642, IMG submission 115313) | Freshwater microbial communities from Lower Cathedral Lake, Yosemite National Park, California, USA - 13028-31Y | ecosystem: Environmental > Aquatic > Freshwater > Lake ... | reverse complement strand
CGCGGTCTGCTTCACATCACGGAATGTGTCTTCGAAGAAGGCAACATTGTCGTTGCGTGGGTTTGGGTTCGCCACTGGCGAGCCAGGCACCGGCTGCACGTTCTGGAAGCACAACGGATCGCCGCCGCTGACGCATGTCGGAACGCTCTTGTATGACCACGCCGTGTCGTCAGTGATCTTGTAGTTTTCATAGAACGCGCCACCGACGAAACGCAGGCGCAGGTCATCGGGCGATGACACGCGGAACTCGTGGGTCTGGTGGGTATTTGACTCTTTCTCGCGCCACGATGAGCTCGGTGAGTAGCACTTCGGTGTGCCGGCATACGCACCGTAACACTGGTAGTAGTCCGCGTACACGCCACGCGCGTAGTTGGTGTAGTCGTTGACCTGCTCGATGTTACGGACAAGGTAACCGCCCGTGTACACCAGTTTCCAATCACCGACCTTGCCGTTGACGGTCAACGCGGTGTTGGTAAACTTGTCCTTGTCATACGCGTTGTTGAAGACTGTGGTCTCCAACGGATTCAGGCTCACGCCTTCTGAGCTCTTGGGCATCTGGTAGAACACGCCATCGGCTTCCATGTTCTGGTAGCTCTGTGCAAGCAGCGCGCTCCAGTCGTCATTAATCTGGAACAGCAACTGAGCGCGCATGCCCTGGTACTTGACGGGGTTTTGCGCCTTTTTGGCGATCGCGTAGTTGTTGATGACAGGTGAGCCCGGGGGTGGGGCTGCCTTGCCGGTGCTTGGATCGACGTAGTGACCGTAGTAGATGCCATAGTCGCTTGCGCGACGGGTAAACGTGGACGGTACGTTGTCGATGTAGCCACCGCGGTCATCGCTATAAATGACCGTGCGCAGTGCCAACTTGTCTGTGATGAGCGGCAAGTTGAGGGTCGCGTTCAGAGCGGTGTTTGGGTCGCCGTGCGCTGTGGTGCTGTAGCTTGCTTCTGCTGAGCCTTCAAACTTGTTCAGCTTGGGCTTATTGGTGATGTAACGCAGCACACCGGCCTGCGCGCCGCCACCAAAGAGAGTGCCCTGTGGGCCTTCGAGCACTTCGACGCGCTCAAGATCAGCGGCGATGATGTCGAGGTTGCGGCTTGGGAGCTGACCGGACTGGTCATCGAGGTAGACCGCGACGTTGGGGAAGCCGCCGATCGTACCGGACGACTGCGTGCCGGCGTTACCCAGTGCGAGGCCGCGCATAAACACGTTGCCCTGGGCTGGGCCGTTGGTCGCGAGCGACACGTTAGGCAGGTACTTCACTATGTCATCAAACGAGGACACGCTGAGCTGGCTCAGGGTGTCGCTGCTGAGCGCTTGAATCGTGATAGGAACGTTCTGGATGCTTTCCGAGCGGCGCTGTGCGGTCACAACGATATCGGCAATTTCCATGCTGTTGGCTTTGGCTTCGTCCGCAGGTGCAGCAATCGCGCCAGCGGTATGTGCACTCAACACGGCCATGACCGCGTAGGTTAACTTCTGATTTACTTTCAAGAGAATCCCCTCTTAACTCATGATTGGCTCGATGCGCCACAGGCGGGTGAGCCGCACCCCGTCCGGCGGTGTTACGTGACGCCGTTTAACGGGCACCACCCAACGCGTTCTGTACCGAACCTAAGACACGCTTAGGCACGGATCCGTGTGCGTAGGTTAACCCACTTTGGGGGAAAGTGGGAAGTTGCGTATTTACAACAAACCGCGCCTGAAGCCGATGTATGGCACGGATTTCGCGTCTGTAAGCAACCAACGGTTGCAAGCTTTGACACTCCCCCATGTTGACTTAGGGATCGCAGCAGCCTGCCAAACAGTTGCTGCATCGCAACATTTCAGATTACTAGTCGCTCACTCAGCTCGCGCTCGGTGCTCATGGGCGAGCGTGGGTGGGATGCATCGATGGTTTAACGCAGGAGGCGCATGCTGTTGTCTCTTTGGCGCCTAGAGGGTGGCCTCCCAGCAAAAAGCCACAAGGTAAGCTTCCAACTGGTAGAAAAACTCTTTCCTTTTGGAGTCCGCGACATGCGAGGCTACTCGAGTGGTGTTCGGGTGATACCTTGATCGATAATAAAGGTGTGAGTGTAGGCCTTCGGGCCGTTCCAACCGTCGTTGTGGGAGATATGCAGTGACAGAAGTACAGAAGGGTTGCCGTCGTCCGTCCGGACGGGATGCACGTCGCGCGCTGCGCTCAGGTCCATTGCCGGACAGTATTCGGCCCGTGCGCCCAGGTATGGCAAGTGGCCGCTACAAGCCCCTGTCGGACGCCGATGTGCTCAAGATTCATGAGATTGCGCTGCGACTGTTGTCAGAGGTGGGTCTTGCCGATGCACCGGAAACGGGCGTTGAGCTGCTGACGCGGGCTGGTTGTACCCTCACGGACACAGGCAGGCTCTTGTTCCCACGCGCGCTAGTGGAAGACACGCTCGCCAAGGCCGGGCGGAACTTTGTGCTGCACGGGCAGGATCCAAAATTTGATTTGGAGCCATGGGACAAGCGCGTGTACTTCGGTACGGCTGGTGCTGCAGTCAATATGGTCGATCATGATCTCGGGTATCGCGAATCGCTCATCACGGATTTGTACAATATCGGCCGCATTGTCGATGTTATGGAACACATCCACTTCTTCCAGCGCGCTGTGGTGCCACGCGACATTCCAGATCCTTTTGAGATGGACTTCAATACCTGCTATGCCTCGGTGCTCAGCACCACGAAGCATGTGGGCAGTAGTTGGGTGCATCCGGATCACGTGAAAGCCTCGCTTGAGATGCTGCACCTGATAGCAGGTGGTGAAGATAAATGGCGCGAGCGTCCGTTTGTCAGTCAGTCCAATTGTTTTGTGGTGCCGCCCATGAAATTTGCAACCGACGCGTGTCGCTGCATGGAAGTGGCAGTGGAAGGCGGAATGCCGATCTTGCTGCTCTCGGCAGGTCAAGCCGGTGCGACAGCACCAGCGGCGCTTGCCGGCGCGCTTGCGCAAGAAGTAGCAGAAGTACTTGCAGGTCTGGTGTATGTCAATGCCATTAAGCCTGGGCACCCTGCGATTTTTGGTACTTGGTGCTTTGTGTCTGACTTGCGCACGGGCGCGATGTCCGGTGGTAGCCCTGAGCAAGCATTGCTTTCAGCCGCTGCAGGGCAGATGGCGCATTTTTATAATCTCACCGGTGGCACGGCCTCTGGCATGACCGATTCGAAGTTGCCCGATGCGCAAGCGGGCGCGGAGAAAGGCTTAAATCATGCGCTTGTCGGCAATGCCGGCGCTAACATGATTTATGAATCTGCCGGCATGCACGCAAGCTTGCTCGGCTATTCGCTCGAGAGCTTGATCATTGATAACGACATCATTGGGGCGGCGCTGCGCACAATCCGTGGCATTGATGTCTCGGACGAGAAGTTATCGTTTGAGACCATCAAAGATGTGTGCTTGAACGGACCTGGACACTTCTTGGGATCCGATCAGACGCTGCAACTGATGCAGACCGATTATCTGTATCCGTCGGTTGGCGATCGCAAGAGCCCGAACGAGTGGAATGAGCAAGGTGGACTCGATATTGCTGCGCGTGCAGCGGGCAAGGTAAAAGACATTTTAGCGACGCATTTCCCAAGCCACGTGACGGACGCAGTGGATGCAGAGATTCGCAAGCGTTGGCCGGTAAAGTTACCACGCGAGGCGATGTTACCTGCGGGTGGACCTAGTAATGTCGTTGAGTTGGCGGGCAAGCGCGGCTAAGACGGTTTTTTGACTTTCGTGCAGCACACGGTGCTTGATGAATAATCAAGCGCCGTGTGCGACTCGCAGCACGATTTTTCCTAAATGCGCTTTGCGTAAAAATAGCAGCTGCGCCTCGACGATCTGTCGTAGTGGAAACGTTGCGGCCACCAGCGGACGAATCTCGCCTTGTTCGATGTAACGAATCAGTTGCGCGAATACGTGACCGCCTAAAGTCGTGCAACCAAACAACGTTTGATCCTTTAAATACAAGGTGCGCAAGTCGAGTGACACCACCGGTCCTGCAATCGCGCCGGCAGTTGCATAGCGTCCGCCGGGCTTCAAGACCTCGAGCAACGTAGCAAAGCCTGCACCACCAACTACATCAATGACCACATCAACCGCATTGGTGCCAAGTATGCTCAATAGTGGTGTCTCGCGCGGCAGTACCTTACTCGCACCAATCGCCAATAGTCCGGATGCTTTGTCAGCGCCTGCTAGTGCAAGTACGCTTGCGCCGCGACGGTGCGCGAGTTGCACGGCGGCAGAACCAACTCCACCGGAGGCGCCCGTCACAAGTACGACGTCACCCGCGCGCACGCCCGCGCGTTCGAGCATGTTCTCAGCTGCTGCGTAGGCGCAGGGGAAGGAGGCAAGTTCTACGTCGCTCAGCGTGCTCTTGATGTGATGCGCGTGGCGCGCCGGCGCTATTGCATACTCCGCAAAGCTGCCGTCGCATTCGGAGCCGAAGTAACGCGTGGGTTCACCTGCACCCTCGCTTTTAAAGACGGGCTCAACCAGCACACGCTCACCGATGCGTGCGACATCCACGCGTGCGCCCACGGCCACAATCCGTCCACAGGCATCCGCTCCTTGGATGCGCGGAAAACGCGGCCGGTCGCCGCTCCAGCCGGTGGCTGCTTCGGTCAGTGTTAAGCCCTGTGCTGCGGCAGCCGCGGTGGTGGGGGAACTCACTTCTTTGGAATACCAACCGATGCGGGTGTTGATGTCGGTGTTATTGACCCCCGCGGCGCCGACTTGAATGAGTACCTCGTCAGCGCTAGGTACCGGAACTGGTAAGTCCTCACGAAAGCTCAGTTGCTCGTAGCCGCCGTGGCCGAGGAGCCAAACGCCGTGCATTGTTGTGGGTAGCGCGCTCATAGGTGTGAGTGTAGCGCCCGCGCGTCTATTTGGCGTATTCGAGTCTCAAGTTTTAGACAGAACTTTGGTATCGCCGCAGGGCGCATATCGCCGTGATTATGAAAAATTGCATTAAAATTTCATATCGGTGAAAATCAAAACAGTTGTAATTTAGATCACATTGCATGCCCACGGCGTCCACGAAAGTCAGTCGTTTAAGCACCCGTCCGCGACGGGTCACAGGAACCCGTGCGCGCAAGCTAAGCCCTCTTGGGAGTCAGATCCGCGACCTGCGCGAGGCGCGCGGCATGACCCTTGCGGCGCTTGCCACACTGATCGGCAAGTCGGTGGGGTATGTGAGCCAGATTGAGCGGGATCGTTCGGAAGTGTCGATCTCCACGCTCAAGGCCATCAGTGATGCACTCGATGTGCAGATCGCCTGGTTTTTTCAAGGCTACGATGCGCGTGTGCCGGCAGAGCACGGCTATGTGGTGCGGCGCGAGAATCGTCGGCGCTTGAATTTTCCAGGCACAGGCATTGAAGAGGAACTTTTAAGTCCGAGCATCAATGGCGAGGCGGAGTTGATTTTGAGTACCTTTGCGCCCGGTGCGCGTAGTGGAGACGAGCAGGTGTCGCGCATGGCGGAGCAGTCCGGCTACGTGCTCTCGGGCGAACTTGAGTTAACGATCGGCGAGCGTCAGTTTTTACTGCGCACCGGGGACAGCTTTCGGATTAGTCGCGGTGAAACATTCACAGCCCAGAATCCTGGGAAACAGGTCTCGGTGTCTTTGTGGGTGATCGCGCCGCCACGGTATTGACGGCAGTGCAGCCTCTTTTTAGTGAAGGATGAGTGAATGGCTATACCTAAGCATGCGAATGTGGTGATTGTTGGTGGCGGCATTGCCGGCTGCTCGATCGCGTATCACTTGACCAAAATCGGCATTACCGATGTGGCACTACTGGAGCGCAAGCAACTGACCTGTGGCACCACCTGGCACGCGGCGGGCCTTGTGGGGCAATTGCGCGCCACGCGCAATCTCACGGAACTCGCCAAGTACACAGCGGATTTATATCACTCGCTCGAAGCCGAGACGGGCCAGGCCACCGGTTTTAAGCAAAATGGCTCCGTCAGTGTGGCCAAGACCGAAGCGCGCTTTGAGGAGTTAAAGCGCGGCGCATCCATGGGTAAAACCTTTGGGTTGCAGATCGATGTGCTAACGCCTGAGCAGATTAAAGAGCGTTGGCCGCTACTCAATATGGAAGACGTGGTCGGTGGGCTCTTTTTACCCAAAGATGGTCAGACCAATCCGATCGACACGACCAATGCGCTTGCGAAGGGCGCAAAGATGCGTGGCGCCAAGATTTTTGAGAACACCCCAGTGGAACGAATTCGGGTGGAGAACGGCCGCGCGGTGGGTGTGGAGACGGCCGAGGGCTATATCGCGGCCGACACCGTCGTGCTTGCCGGCGGGATGTGGTCACACAGTTTGGCTGCCGCCATTGGTGTGGCAGTACCGCTGCATGCGGCGGAGCATTTTTATATCGTGACTGAGCCGATTGCGGGGCTGCCGTCTGGCTTACCCGTACTGCGTGTGCAGGATGAGTGCGCTTACTACAAAGAGGACGCCGGTAAATTGTTGATGGGCTGCTTTGAGCCCGTGGCAAAGCCGTGGGGCATGAAGGGCATTTCGCCTGAATTTTGTTTTGATACGTTGCCTGAGGACTATGAGCATTTTGAGCCGATTTTAAACGCCGCTGTCAAACGCGTCCCCGTCTTGGCAGATGCTGGCATCCAGTTATTTTTTAATGGACCGGAGAGCTTCACGCCGGATGATCGCTATTACATCGGTGAGACACCCGAAGTGAAGGATCTGTTCGTGGCGACCGGCTTTAACTCGGTGGGTATTGCGGCAAGTGGTGGCGCAGGTAAGGTGGTCGCAGACTGGATCCGTGACCGCAAGCCACCAATGGATCTATGCGATGTCGATATCCGTCGCGTCATGCCGTTTCAGGCAAATAAAAAGTATCTGCACGATCGCACGGTCGAGACTCTGGGCTTACTGTATGCGATGCACTGGCCTTATTACCAGTACACGACCGCGCGCGGCGCTCGTCGGTCCGCTTTGCATGACCGATTGGTCGCTGCCGGCGCGTGTATGGGCGAAACCGCTGGTTGGGAGCGGCCCAACTGGTACGCGGCGCCGGGCACGAAGCCTGAGTACAAGTACTCCTACGGTCGACAAAATTGGTTCGACGCGTGCCGGCTGGAATGCTTAGCGGTCCGCGATAGCGTCGCCTTGTTTGATCAGGCGAGCTTTGCCAAATTTTATGTACAGGGCAAAGACGCCTGCCGTATCTTAAATTACATGTCGACCGCTAACGTGGACGTGCCTGTGGGCAAAGTCGTGTATGCGCAGTGGCTCAATGAGCGCGGCGGGATCGAAGCGGATCTGACGATGACGCGCTTAAGCCCCGATGAGTTCATGGTAGTGACCTCCGCTATCTGCCAGACGCGTGATCTGGCGTGGCTAAAAGCCCGCATTGCGAGTTATCCGGACGCGCATTGCTACGTCACGGATGTGACCTCCGGGGTCGCGATGCTTGGCATCATGGGACCCAAGAGTCGCGAGTTACTCGAGACGGTTTCGGGCGCTGATCTGTCCAATGCCGCGCATCCGTTTGGTGTCTCGCGTGAAATCGAAATTGGTTATGCCAAAGTGCGCGCGAGTCGCATCACCTATGTAGGTGAACTAGGCTGGGAGGTGTACGTGCCTGCGGAGTTCATCTTGGGCGTGTACGAGGCTATTTTGAAAGCGGGTGAGCCGTTGGGATTGCGACATGCGGGCTATCATGCGATGGCTGCGTGTCGTGTGGAGAAGGGCTATCGTCACTGGAGTCACGATATAGCGGACGAGGACACGCCGCTTGAGTCGGGGCTTGGCTTTACCATTGCGTGGGATAAGCCCAATGGCTTTCTCGGCAAAGAGGCGTTGCTACCGCAGCGGGGCATTAAAGCGCTACCGAAGCGTCTGGTGCAAGTGGCGCTGGTTGATACGTCTGACACCGCGCCACTCCTGTATCACGAGGAGCCGATCGTGCGCGATGGCGCCATTGTGGGTTCGATCAAGTCAGGTGCCTGGGGGCACCGCTTGGGTCAGTCACTCGGTATGGGATATGTGGCGTGTGATGCAGGTGTGAGCAAAGAGTGGTTGGAGTCGGGCACGTGGGAAGTGGAAGTGGCCGCGAAGCGGTATGCCGCGCGCGTGCAGGTCAGTCCTTGGTATGACTCGACGAATACACGAATCAAATCCTGATTTTATAAAGAATTCACAGTTTTGGAGTGATGGACGCTATGAAGACGCAAGCTCAAGTGGTGATTATTGGTGGTGGAGCAGTGGGCTGCAGTGCTCTTTATCATTTGACACAGCTCGGAGTGAAAGATTGTGTGCTGTTGGAACGTGACGAGCTGACGGCAGGCTCTACCTGGCATGCAGCAGGCAACTGCCCGAACTTCTCCACCTCTTGGAACCTGATTAAGCTGCAGCGTCATAGCACGAAGCTCTATTCCGAGCTCGCCAAGCGCGTGGGTTATGAGATTAACTATCACATCACCGGCAGCATACGCTTGGCGCATACAGAAGATCGCGTCGATGAGTTTCGTCATGTCACCTCGCAGGCACGTGCGCAGGGCATTGAGTTTCAGATGCTCACGCCTGCCGAGATCAGGGAGCGGCATCCTTTTTTGAAGACCGATGGCATCAGGGCGGGTCTTTATGATCCATACGATGGCGATATTGATCCGGCGCAGATGACCCAAGCGCTTGCCAAGGGCGCGCGCGATGGGGGTGCTGAGATACACCGCAACACGCGGGTGATGGCGATTGAGCGCGCGCCATCGGGTGAGTGGATCATCACCACCAACAAAGGCACAATCCGGGCGGAAAAGGTGATTAATGCCGCGGGCTATCGCGGTGGCGAAGTCGCTGCCATGGTCGGTGAGTACTTGCCGATTGTGACCTTGTCGCATCAGTATTTGGTCACTGAGGATATTCCGGAGTTAGTTGCTCGCGGCGAGGCGCGGCTGCCCTTGGTGCGCGATCCGGACACCAGTTACTACTTACGCCAAGAGCGCCAAGGCCTGATTTTGGGGCCTTATGAGTGGCAAGCGACCGCGCACTGGCTTGACGGTGTTCCGGATGAGTTTGCAAATCAACTGTTTGATGATGATCTCGGGCGCTTGGAAAAATACATAGAAGCTGCCTGTGAGCGAGTGCCCATTTTGGGATCCGTGGGCGTGAAAACCGTGATTAACGGGCCTATTCCGTATGCGCCCGATGGCAATCCGCTCATTGGGCCGGCTCCTGGGTTGCCGGGCTTTTATCACTGCTGTGCGTTTACCTTTGGTATCGCGCAAGCGGGCGGCGCGGGTAAAACGATTGCGGAGTGGGTGGCGCACGGTCAGCCCGAGTGGGATATGTGGCCGCTTGATTCGCGCCGTTACCTTGAGTTCGCGAATCACAAGTTCACGCTCGCCAAAGCGATCGAGACCTATCAGCACGAATACGGTATCGGGTATCCGGCCGAGGAGCGTCCGGGCGGCAGACCAGCGAAAGCATCTCCTGCCTACTCGCGCTTAAAAGATAAGGGAGCTGTGTTTGGTGCACGCGGTGGTTGGGAGCGCGCGGTGTATTTTCCGGCCAAGGGCGACAAGACTGAGCCTGTGGTTTCATTTCGTCGTCCCGCCTGGCATCAGGCGATTGCTCGGGAATGCGAGGCGGTGGAAAAGCGCGTGGCAGTGCTCGACCTACCCGGATTCACCAAATTTGAAGTGACGGGAGCCGATGCAAGCGCGTGGATTAATCACATGGTGGCAGGTGTGGTTCCTAAAGAGGGCCGCACGGCGCTTAACTATCTGTGTGCACCCAATGGCGGAATTGTCACTGAGATGACGGTGACGAACTTAGGTAAGGGTCGTTACTGGATGATCAGTGCCGCGGCGGGCGAGCGTCACGATGAGCACTGGTTGCGTGAGCATCTCCCCGCGACTGGCGTACAGATCAATAATGTCTCGGCGCACTATGGCTCATTGATCGTGGTCGGTCCGCGTTCGCGCGATGTGTTATCTAAAATTACCAGTGCGCCGCTCGACAATGCCGCCTTCCCATGGCTATCGGTGCGTACCATTGAGATTGGGTACACCAAAGCGATCGCATTGCGCGTGAACTACGTGGGTGAACTTGGCTGGGAGTTGCATATTCCATCCGAGCACATTTTGTCGGTTTACGATTTGATCTGGGAAGCCGGTCAGGAGTTTGGTATCCATGACTACGGCCTCTATGCGATGGACAGTCTCCGACTTGAGAAGGGCTACAGGGCATGGAAGGGTGATTTGACCACCGAGTACACGCCATTCATGGCGTCCCTTGATCGCTTTGTGAAGCTCGACAAAGCCGGTGGCTTCATCGGCCAGGAGGCCCTGAAGCGTGAAGCGGCCACAGGTCCGAAGGAGCGCTTTGTACCACTGATCGTGGATGCAACCGATGCGGATGCTGCCGCTGTCTCTATTGTCTATCGCGACAATCAACCGGTGGGGCTGGTGACGTCGGGTGGCTATGGCTATCGCATCAAGAAGAGCATCGCGCTTGCTTATGTACGCACTGACCTTGCGGTCGTGGGCACAGAACTTGAAGTGGAAATCTTGGGCGAGCGGCGTCGTGCGGTCGTGGCAACAGAGCCGCTGTACGATCCGGATAATCTGAAATTACGTGATTAATTAATGCACCGGCGCGCAGCCATTAGCCAGGTTTTCAGTGCACTCGCTGGCGCCGTGTTGGCGGCGCCGCACGTGCTCGCAAGCCCCAGCTCTCCTGCATCCCCTGATGCGGGGGAGCTGGTGACACGGGCGCGTGTCTTGCTTGCCGCGCGCCATGAGGCGCTTTTGAACGCATTTATGATGGCTTGGCCGGAACATCCTGAGCGCCGCAATTTAAGTCCCGCCAGCGTGCCAGTACAGCGCTGTCTGAGCGCAGCACTTGAGCTTGCGCCCCAGTGGAGTCGCGCGTTTGTGGCGGCCCTGAACACTGAGTCCAATGCACTCGTGTGGCGGCGCTCTTATACGCCGGCGCAAGTCGGTGAGATCTTCTTTGAGAACTACGGCTATACCGAATTTTTGGGCACCACAGGTCCGATTGCCTGCGAGCACCTTGCCTGTGGCGTGTTGCTGCTAGGTCCCGGGGTGACCTATCCGCTGCACAGTCATGAAGCGGATGAGCTCTATTTGCCGTTGTCCGGCTCGGCGCTGTGGCGTCATGGGTCAGATCAGTGGGTCTTGCGACATCCAGGAACGCTGCTGCACCATCCGAGTGGCACGCCACATGCACTGCAGACAGGTAAAGAGCCGTTGCTTGCGCTCTACCTTTGGCGTAGCGATAACTTAAATCAAACATCGCACCTCATCGAAGGGTGAGGTGGTCCGCGGTAATCGACCGCGTGATAGCGGCGCGTAGTGAACTATTTTACGCGCCGATGGTGATCACGGGTGCTCCGAGAGCCTCCATGCGTGGCGTAATACCGAGTCCCGGTGCGGTACTCGCACGCATGCGACCATTCTCGCGTTGCGGCGCGCCATCCGCGATCTTTAAGGTTACGTACGAGTTAAAGTCGGTGCTCGTGAAGCGCAGCGCTTCGGGCGTGCTATGCGCTAAGTGTGCGATTGCAGCTGTGACGATATCGCCACCCCAAGTGTCCTCTAGTGTTATCGCAACGCCCATCTCAACCGCGAGATCGCGCGCAAGCTTTGTTTTGGTTAATCCACCAAATTTAGAGATCTTTAAATTGGCGACATCCATGGCGCGATCGGCATGTGCACGCAACAAAGTAGCTGTGTCGTTGATCACTTCGTCGAGCACAAAAGGATGGTCGCAGTGCTGACGGACGCTTAAGCACTCCTCATAGGTCGCACAGGGCTGCTCAATGTACACATCAATATCCCGCACGCCCCGAATTACGCGTAGCGCCTCGTGTGGTAACCAACCGGTGTTGGCATCGGCGATGAGTCGATCGCCGGACTGCAGTTTTTGAGAGACCGCACGGATGCGCTCGATGTCAAGATCCGGATCGTCGCCGACTTTGAGCTGAAAGCGCGTATAGCCGGCGGCACGGTATTCAGCCACCTTCGCTGCCATGAGTTGTGGCGTGTCGCGTGAGATCGCGCGGTACAACACGACATCGTCACCACAACGACCGCCAAGCAGAGTGCACACACTCTGGCCGGTGAGTTGACCTAAGATGTCCCAGCACGCGACGTCGATTGCGGATTTGACGTAGGGGTGTCCTTTTAAGCATTTGTCCATCAGCTGATTCAAGGGTCCCAACTGCGTGGGGTCAGCACCAATCAGATGCGGCGCGAGTTCGATAAGTCCCGCGCGCACGCCCGCCGCATAGGAAGGTAAATACACAGGCCCCAACGGGCAGGACTCGCCCCAGCCACTGATACCGGCATCAGTGGCCACGCACACGACGGTGCTATCAAATGTGGTGACAGATTTACCGCCCGACCAGTTGTAGGTGCCCTCGTGTAAACCAAGCTCCACTCGATAGGCTGTGACGCTGGTGATACGCATAATAGATCTTTAGCCGAAGGGCTGATCTATGGAGTGGGAGGGCTGTGTAAACCAAGCGGCCCCGCTATCGGTGATATAAAAATGATCTTCCAAACGCACACCAAACTGATCGGGAAGTACGATCATCGGCTCATTGGAAAAGCACATGCCTTTGGCTAGCGGTGTGCGATCGCCACGGACCAAATACGGCCCTTCGTGCACTGACAGCCCAACGCCATGACCCGTGCGGTGTGGCAAACCTGGAAGCGTGTAGTCGGGGCCTAGGCCGTAGCGACTGAGTACCGCGCGGGCCGCTGCATCCACCTGTTCGCAGGGTACGCCCGGTTTGGCGGCAGCAAATGCCGCCGCTTGTGCTTCTTTTTCGATCGCCCAAACGCGCCGATGCTCGGCAGTGGGTGTGCCAAACACATAGGTGCGCGTGATATCGGCGTTATAGCCGTTGACCTGACAACCTGTGTCGATGAGCACCAGATCATTCTCATTCAGTGACTGCTCGCCGGGTACACCGTGCGGGTAGGCGGTGGCAATTCCGAATTGAACCAAACAAAAGGTTGAGCCACCATCGGCCCCTGCGGCGCGGTGCGCCGCATCAATGAAGCGCCGCACCTCACCGGTGGTGATGCCTGGGTGCAAAATGCGCGCAACGCGCCGGTGCACATCCAGGGTGAGTGCTTTTGCATAGTGCAAACAGGCAAGTTCGGTGGCTGATTTCTCACCCCGGCAGCCATCGACTATGCCCGCCGCGTCCATGCACTGAAGAGCAGGCAGTGCTTTATGCAGCGCATTGTAGGTGGTAAACGCGAGCGCTGGATCCACAGCCAAGGTCCCGATCCTGCCCGCGGCTAGTCGCTGGGCAAGTAACGCGGTGGGGGATTCGTCTTCCTGCCAGAGAGCGGCCTCGATGGGCATGGCAAGGCTCGCTTGTAGTGAGCCTTGCTCAAATGCCGGACACATCATGAACGGCTCGCCATCGACGGGCAGCACTAAGGCCACCAGGCGCTCGCTTGCCGCCCAGCTAACTCCCGTGAAATACCGCAGACTCGCGCCGGCATTGATGAGCAGTGCATCGGCGCCGCAGCTTGCGCACAGTGAGCGCGCCTTTGTCATGCGCGCAAGATGCTCGCTTGGGGTGATGTTGGGAGGTCGGTGTGGGGCAGGCGCCAGACTCTTAAGCTCTGCGGTAGCCGTGGATCCGCCAATCGATGCGCTCATACAAAACCCCCAATGATCCACTGTTGAACGTCATGCCAAGTGCAGACAGAGCGCATGAGTGTGGGTGATTGGTGTTGTCAACGTCAACCGGCGACGCTGCAGGCTCTCACGTCTGGGGCAAAGTGTCGCATCGCGAACGATTGCGAGGTCTACTCGTTGGACGGACTTGCGAAAAGCGCCTTTGGTGCGAATGTCCGTTACGCAGCGCTTAAAATCAAACATTGGGGCGAATGCGTTCAGCTCAGATCTTCGGTAAGCGTGTTGATCTGTGGACTGACTAGGGCCCAGCGAGGACGCTAAAGTCACCGACTTGCGTGGATTTTAATTGCTGACAAAAATCCTGAGCAAAAAATAGCTACCCCACACTTCATCGCGCGATCAGCGCGACGCTTGAGCCCACGCGTGACTCGCGCAGTGCCCGGTCGTCAGCTGGGGCGGGAATAGAGTCTCGCAAGACGCCCGTCATCGGACTGACGGCGCATAGAAAAACCAGGGAAAACCCAAGAAAGCCCCCAGAAAAACCTCAAGAAGAGCCCCAAGAAGAACCGACCCTACAAAGAGCCTAACGAGCTACCTTGCCGAGGCGCGAGGCGCACCACCACGGCGCGGGCGCGGACGTGATCATCTCGTTCGATCAGCTCCTTCATCGAGCCGCTGGTGCGCTGCGGCCGAGACCGTTTGGGCTCCCGCCTCACGCTAAGGGGGGTTGACTGCCTCTCAAGTGATGCTCTAGCATCAGATGTATGCGAACCACACTAGACATTGCCGATGATGTGCTTGTCGCCGCGCGGGAGTGTGCTGCGCGCGAGCGGTCCACGATCGGCGAGGTGGTGTCTCGATGGGCTCGAGCGGCGTTGACGGGACAAGTCGGTGCCGCGGAAGGGGTGCATGAAGAGCCACCGGTGTACGGCTTTCGGCCATTTCCGGCGCGCGGCGGCGTCGTGACGCTCGAGTTGGTTAACCGACTCCGTGATGATGACGCGTATTGATGCGGGCGTTACTCGACGTCAACGTACTGATTGCACTGCTTGATGCTGGGCACTTGCATCACTCAGCTGCCATGCAATGGTTTAGGAAGCACGGTCACTCGGGTTGGGCGTCAACTGCGATTACCCAAAATGGTTGCGTACGCGTCATGTGCCATCCCGGATATCTGAATCCCTTTCCCGCACACCAGGTCGTTGAGCGCTTGCGACTCGCAACACGCCAGAGCGAGCATGCCTTCTGGGCATGCGACCTCACGCTACTCGACGACCAATTGATTGATGTAAGTCGCATTCACGGCCCGCGACAGCTTACTGACACGTATCTGCTTGCGCTCGTCGTGCATCATGGTGGTTGTCTGGTGACCTTCGATCAAGCGATAGACGCCAGCGCTGTGAGAGGCGCCAATCGTTCACACTTGATTGTCTTGCAGTCCTCTGGGCCCACCACATGAGTTGCCCGATCTGTTACGGCCCGCGGTATCAGCCGAGAATTAGTGCGCTGTTTTAATGCGTGTCCAGCTGCGGGTGCGCACGCGCTCGGTCTCAGCACTGACCTCATTGGTCAAATACAGGCGCTTCATGATCTCGGGTGTGGGATATAGCGTCGCATCGTTGAGGATATCGGCTTTAACAAAGGCATCGGCCGCACGGTTGTCATTGCCGTAGTGCGTATCGTTTGTGACCGCCGCAATGACCCGTGGCTCCATTATGTAATTGAGGAACTGGTGTGCTGACTGTGGGTGCGGCGCATCAAAGGGAATGAGTAAGCCATTATAGGTCACGTTGGCGCCTTCTTTGGGCACTGTAAAGGCAAGATCAAGTTTGATGCCTGCGGCCTGTGCGCGTGCCATTGAGACCGCATAGTCCGAAGACCAGCTCATGGCAACGCACAGCTCGCCGGTGGCGAGTGAGTTCGTGAATTCTGAGGAATCAAAGATTTTGATGTAAGGCCGGATTGACAGGATCAGATGTTCAGCTGCTTTAAAATCCTCAGGCCGCGTGGAGTTGGGATCCAGATGCAAGTAGTTGAGTGCTAGCTGCAGCACATCTTCGGCCGAATCGAGCAAGCTCACGCCGCAGTCCGCAAAGTGACTGACGATCTCGGGCTTAAAAAGCATGTCGAGGCTGCCGATGGGCGCATTCGGCATGCGCTCACGAATCATTTTGACGTTGTAGGCGAAGCCGCTGACCGCATGCAGGTAGGGGATGGCATGGGCATTGCCCGGATCAAAGCGTGCCATCAGTGCGAGCACCTTCGGGTCCATGTTCGCCAAGTTAGGCAGCAAGTTTTTGTTTAGAGGCAGATAGGCGCCGGCCTTAATCTGGCGAGCAAAATAATTGGTGGAGGTGCTGACGATATCGTAACCCGAGCCACCGGTAAGCATTTTCGCTTCCAGTGTGGCATCCACGTCAAAAGTGTCGTAGTCCACGTGGATGCCGCTGCGTTGCTCAAAGTTAGCGACCGTGTTTTTGCCGATGTAGTCGGCCCAGTTGTAGATCGCGAGCGCTTTGCCATCACGATTATCATCCTCTGCTCCGCCACTGCATCCTGTGATACCAAGTCCTATGAGGCTAGGTATCAGCAGTAAAGCGGTGTGCAGCAGGTGTCTCACCCAGGCAGCTCGCGGGCGACCTCGGACAGTAGTCCCGTGAAATATTCGGTAAAGGAGCGCCAGATCTCTACATGAAACACGTCTGCGTCCTTACGCCATAGCAGCAACTCGGTCTTCATAAAGACCGAGCGGGTGCACATGCCAATCGGAAATGCCGCTAGCCCCAAATCCAAGGGGCAGCCGGCGTTCAGTAACCAGCTGGCATGAGGGCCATACAGCTCAAGCCCAATCTGGCGGTGACTCACATCGACGAGTGAGTGTGGCGTGGGGGCGAGTGCCGCTGCTAGCTGCGCGCGTAAGGCTTCGCCTTCGGCGAGTGGCGCAATGACCAAATGCTCATCGGGTCCTAACCATAGCGCCGCGCGTTCACCTGCGCTGTGCGCACGGCAGGCCTCAACCGGTAAAGTAAGACCCAACGCCTGACCAGCGAGCTGCTGTGCCGCTGCATTGCCGCGCAAACTAAAGCGCGTCGTCGGGGCTGTGCCACGCAACCAGTTTTTGCTGGGCAGGTTGGGGAGGACAGCGGTGGCATTAACCATTGAGGCGTACTCCCTCGGCATCATAAAACACAGGCGCTGTGACTTTGACCGGGATATCCCCATCCGGCATCGGCACGTAGAGCGTCTCCCCGATGCGTGCACGACCGTCTTTGATCATGGCAAGCGCGATCGAGTGGCCCAGCACCGAACTCATGTACGAGGAGGTCACGTGGCCGATGAGCGTCATCGGTACCGGTTGCTTGGGTGTGGCGATCACCTGCGCACCTTCCTCAAGTTGTACTTGTGGATCCAGTGTCAGGAGTCCAACAAGTTGTTTGCGACCGCTTGCAATCATGGCGGGGCGCGCGATCGCACGTTTACCGAGGAAGTCAGGCTTGGTCTTGCCAATGGCCCAGGTTAGGCCCACATCATCGGGCGTTGCGGTGCCGTCGGTTTCTTGGCCAACGATGATATAGCCTTTTTCAGCGCGCAGTACGTGCATGGCTTCGGTGCCATAAGGCGTTATTCCAAACTCACGGCCTGCCTCGTAGAGTGCGTCCCACACGGCCTTGCCGTAGTGGGCGGGTACGTTGACTTCAAACCCAAGCTCGCCCGTAAAGCTCACACGAAAGAGCATCATCGGTATGCCGCAGATACGGCCATTGGCCACGCTCATGTGCGGCATGGCGGTATGAGAGATATCAATGTCGGTGACTAACTTTGCAATGACGTCGCGTGAGCGCGGACCTTGGACTGCAACGACCGACCACTGCTCGGTGGTGGAAGTGATCCAGACCTTAAGATCCGGCCACTCGGTCTGTAGGTAGTCTTCCATGAGAGCAAACACGCGCGCAGCGCCACCGGTGGTGGTAGTGACATGAAAACGGTCATCCGCGATGCGTGCAATGACGCCGTCGTCATATACAAAGCCGTCATCACGCAACAAGATCCCGTAGCGCGTGCGGCCCACCGCAAGATTTGCCCAGTTGTTGACATAGAAGCGGTTCAGGAACGTGGCCGCATCGGGCCCCACCACTTCAATCTTGCCTAAGGTCGAGGCATCGAACATGCCCACGCCGTTGCGCACAGCCAGGCACTCGCGCGCAACCGCGGCGTGCATCTGCTCTGCGGATTTCGGGAAGTACCAAGCGCGTTTCCACATGCCGACATCCTCGAACACCGCGCCTAATGCTGCGGCCGAGTCGTGAGCGGCGGTGCGCCGTACAGGATCAAATAAATCCCCGCGTGCGTAGCCGGCCAAGATGCCGAAGCTTGTTGGGGTGTAGGGCATCCGAAAGGTGGTGAGTCCAATGCTTGGGATCTCGCGACCAAAATCCTTCGCAATGATGCCGAGCGCATTCATGCCAGAGGTGCGGCCTTGATCGGTCGCCATGCCGGTGGTGGTGTAGCGCTTGATGTGCTCAATCGACTCAAAGCCCTCACGTGTGGCGAGTGCCAGATCCTTGCTCGTGACGTCGTTTTGCAAATCCACGAACGCCTTCGCTGGCGGTGACTTACCGGGTTGCGGCAATGCACCGGGGATACCGATACCACTCGTCTCAGCCGCCACCGCCGTGTAGTGACGGGGGCTACCCGCAAAGCCAGTCGCTGCGGCAGCACTCAATCCTTGTAAGGCGCCATCGGCAAGCACGGCATGCAATCCGTCAATGCCTTTGCAGGCGCCGGCTGAACGCTCACGCTCTGCTGATGTGCCGGGCACAAAGACCTGTGACGTGCTATCGAAGCGCAGCTTACCGCGGGATTGTGAGTAAAGGTGCACGGTGGGCGTGTAACCGCCGGACATCAATACGGTGTCGCATTCCATTGTAACGCCTGGGCGAATCGAGCCGCTGACTTCCAAGTGCCCCAGTCGCACACTTTGGACTCGCAGCCGACCGCGGGTGCCTAAGATGGTGGTGTTCGTCGTGATCGCAAGTCCCGCGGCACGCGCCCGCGTTGCAGCCGGACCATCAGCAGACAGTCGTACGTCACAAATGGCAGCGATCGTGATGCCAGCTGCTTTTAAATCAAGTGCCGCGGCATATGCAGCATCACAGCCCGCAACGATGACGGCGCGCTTGCCGACACGCACCCCGTAGCGGTTAAGGTACGTGCGGGCTGCCGAGGCGAGCATGATCCCGGGGCGATCATTGCCCGGAAACACCAGCGGTCGCTCGATTGCGCCTGTGGCTAATACAACTTCCGTTGCGCGCACTTGCCAGAGGCGTTCGCGCGGCAAGTTCTGGTGTGGAGCACTTAAGTGCTCCGTCACACGCTCGTTTAAACCAATCAGGTTATGCGGGAAGTAACCAAATGCAGTCGTGCGTTGCAAGAGCGTGACATTTGGGCGAGCCTTCAGATCTGCAATCACGCCTTGAAGCCATTGTGCGCTCGGCTGTCCGTCAATCAGTGCTTCTGGGTCATCGAGTAAAGAGCCACCAAACTCGGCTTGCTCATCGCAGAGCATTACACGGGCGCCTGTGTGTGCGGCTGTTTGAGCAGCAGCAAGGCCTGCAGGTCCAGCTCCAATGACAAGTACGTCGCAGTGCGCGAAGCGCTGGGCATATGAGTCGGGGTCCGCACCTTCGGGCGCGCGCCCAAGTCCCGCCGCGGCCCGAATGTTGGGCTCATAGAGCTTGTGCCATGCCGAAGGGGGCCACATAAAGGTCTTGTAGTAAAACCCAGCCGGCAATAGCGGTGAGAGTGCATCGTTGATGGCGCCTACATCAAATTTAAGACTCGGCCAACGATTTTGGCTCTCAGCAATCAACCCATCATAGAGTTCCACAGACGTGGCGCGCACGTTCGGTGTGCTGCGCGCACTATCCCGAATGATCCGTACGAGTGCATTGGGCTCTTCGGACCCTGCACCTAAAAACCCCCGCGGGCGATGGTACTTAAATGACCGGCCAACGAGATGCACGCCGTTGGCGAGTAGCGCCGAGGCTAAGGTGTCACCCTGCAGCCCATACAGTTGCACGCCATCAAATGTAAACGACAGTTTGCGGCTGCGATCAACGCGCCCGCCGGTTTCAGTGCGACATAGACTCATACAGCGCCTCCAGTCGCGCTTGCGGGCGGTGCCTCACCCGCTTTGTAGGTCGCGACGAACTGATCCGTGGTTGTGTCTCTGAGTGCATTAAAGAAGCGGCCACAGCCGCGGACATGGCGCCAGCGTTCGGCGTGCACACCGCGCGTATTTTTACGCAAGTATAAAAACGCACCCCATTCTTCAATGGTGACGCTTGCAGGATCGGCAGGTCGTGCGATGTGCGCCTCACCACCGTGGGCAAACTCCAGCTCTGGTCGTGGACCGCAATAGGGGCATTGAATGACAAGCATGGTGGACCTCAGTGAGCAACGGCTGCAGCCGCTGCCTCATCAATCAAAGTGCCATCGCGGAAGCGCTCAATCGTAAAGGGCGCATTGATCGGATGCGGCTCATCCTTAGCAATCGTCCAGGCAAAAACATGCGCAGAACCCGGAGTCGCTTTAAACCCACCGGTGCCCCAGCCGCAGTTGACGTACAGGCCTTGTACGGGTGTTTTTGCAATGATAGGTGAGCGATCGGGCGTGACATCAACGATCCCGCCCCAGTTACGCAGCATGCGCATGCGCCGGAACATTGGGAAGAGCTCGCAGATGGCCTCCAACGTGTGCGCATTGATGTGCAGCGCGCCACGTTGGGTATAGCTCGTGTAGGCATCAGTGCCCGCGCCAATGACGAGCTCGCCCTTATCGGACTGACTGACATAGGCATGGATCGAGTTTGACATGACCACGCATGGGAATACCGGTTTGATCGGCTCTGACACCAGTGCTTGTAGCGGAAAGCTCTCCAGTGGTAGTCGCACACCGGCAAGCCCCAGCACCACGGACGTATTGCCGGCAGCTGAGACGCCTACTTTGCGGCTTTTGATCAGACCGCGCGAGGTCTCAAGGGCCTCAACCGCGCCATTGGCGTCACGACGGATCCCCGTCACTTCGCAGTTCTCGATAATGTCGACGCCGAGCGCATCGGCCGCGCGCGCATAGCCCCAAGCCACCGCATCGTGTCGTGCCGTGCCGCCACTGCGCTGTAGGGCTGCTCCCATCACCGGATATCGAATGTTGTCGTCAATATTCAGTGGCGGGCAAAACTCTTTGGCTTGTGCAGGAGTCAGCCATGCGTTATCCACGCCATTGCAGCGATTGGCATGCACATGTCGTTTGATCACCTGCACGTCATGGACTGTGTGGGCAAGCATCATGACGCCGCGTGGCGAGAACATGACGTTGTAGTTGAGCACTTGCGAAAGATCATTCCACATTTGTAGCGAGTGATCGTACAGTCGAGCGCTTTCGTTAAAAAGATAGTTTGAGCGGATGATGGTGGTGTTGCGGCCGGTGTTACCACCACCAATCCAGCCTTTTTCTAAGACGGCAATATTAGTAAGCCCATGCTCCGCTGCCAGATAATAGGCAGCGCCAAGCCCGTGGCCACCGCCGCCGACAATAATGGCGTCGTATTCTGGTTTCGGAGTGGCGCGACGCCACTGGCTCTGCCAGCCTTTGTGTCCGCCGAAGGACTCCTTTAGCAGCGACCAAGCTGAAAACTTCTGCATTAGGCCCTCAGTTCCTTGTTCTCAGGATCAAATGGCGAATCAACCAGCACAGTGGCTTTTTTGCGCTCACCGAGGATCTGGATCTCAAGTGCGGTTCCCACAGTGGCGTACTCCGGCTGTACATAGCCAATCGCGAGGCTCTTACCCAAGGTGTGTCCATAGTAACCCGATGTTGCACGACCAATCATTACGCCTGCACTGTTAAAAAGGGGCTCGTTGCCCAGAGGATCAGCATCCGTGACGCCATGTACTTCCACCGTGATAAAGCGGTGTGGAGCACCGGCGGCGAGTTGCTGCTCGAGCGCCTCGCGACCAATGAATGGGCCTTTGTTCATGCGCACAAACCGATCAAGGCTGGCCTCGAAGGGAGTGTAGTCACGCGTCAGATCACTACCCCACATGCGGTAGGATTTTTCCATACGCAGTGATTCCATTGCGCGCATGCCCACCATACCGATGCCGAACTCGGCTCCCGCCTTGAAGAGCGCGTCAAAAATATGGTGCGCGTATTCGATCGGGAAATGTAGCTCCCAACCCAGAGCGCCGACGAAGTTCACCCGTAGCGCAAACACGTCAGTTGCAAGTCCCACCTCAACGATTTGCGTCGTGAGCCACGGGAAAGCCGTGTTATCGAGTGGCACATCGATCAGCTTCGTCAGCAGCTCACGCGAGCGTGGGCCTGCGACCACAAAGCAGCCGCGGCTGGTGGTGATGTTACGCACCGATACCGAGCCATCGGTTGGCTGCATTTTCAGCAAGTAGTCGCTATCGTAATGCTCAGCGGCTCCTGCGCTCACCACATAGAAGCGGTCTTCAGCCAGCTTTGTGATGGTGAACTCAGTGCGGATCCCGCCGCGTTTGGTGAGCGCATGGCACAGCGCAATGCGGCCGATCTTGGTCGGCACTTTGTTGGCCACTAAATGATCGAGCCATGCTTCGGCATTTGCGCCAGTGACTTCGTATTTGGTGAAGGGCGTCAGATCGATTACGCCAACCTTCTCGCGCATCAAGCGTACTTCGTTGCCCACGTGTGTAAAGTAATTCGAGCGCCGGAAACTCCAAACGTCTTTTGGTTCCACACCGGCAGGCGCGAACCAGTTGGCGCGCTCCCAGCCATAGCGTTGGCCAAAGACGCCGCCCATCGCCTTGATCTTGTCGTAGACGGGGCTGGTTTTTGAGGGACGTGCATCAGCGCGCTCTTCATCCGGAAAGTGAATAGTAAACACATTGCGGTACGTTTCTTCGTTCTTAGCAATGGTGTAGCGCTTGCCGGCATAGCCGCCATAGCGACGTGGGTCGGTTGCGAGCATATCGATGCCAGGCTCACCTTCCACAATCCATTCGGCCAACTGCCAGCCAGAGCCACCGGCTGCGGTAATACCAAAGCTATGGCCTTCGTTGAGCCACAAGTTACGCACACCACCGGCCGGTCCAATCAGTGGGCTGCCATCGGGCGTGTAGGAAATTGGTCCGTTCACGATGTCTTTGATACCGCAGTGCTCAAGCGCGGGTACGCGTCGCTGCGCCGCTTCCACGTGCGGCAATAGGCGCTCAAGATCACCTTCAAACAAGTTTTTGCCGAACCACTCAGGCACGCCATCAGCAAAGCGCGCCGGCGCGCCGGCTTCATAGGGACCTAAGATCCAGCCTAAGCGCTCTTCGCGCAAATAATAGGACTGATCAGACTCACGCAGCACAGCGAGTTCCTTGCCGCCCGCGGCGCGATACGCCTTCAGTTCGGGGGATTCGTCATAGACGATGTACTGGTGCTCAACCGGAATTGCCGGCACGTTGATGCCAAACATGCGGCCGGTTTGGCGCGCGTAGTTACCTGTAGCGCACACAATATGTTCGGCGATGATCTCGCCCTTGTTGGTCGTGATTTTCCACTCGCCGCTCGGTGTGCGTGTGGCGGCCGTAACTTCGGTGTGTTCGTAAATCTCAGCGCCCATGCTGCGTGCGCCACGGCGCAGCGCCATCGTCAGATCAGCAGGAGCAATGTGGCCATCGTCCGGATGGTAAAGCGCGCCGACAATATTTGGGGTGTCGCCGCCATTGCCCATCTCGGCTAGTGGCCAGAGTTTTTTGACGTCGTCCGGGCCGATCACCTCGAACGGTACGCCGATGGTGTTGGCAGTTCCGCAGTACTTGAGGTATTCGTCCATGCGCGCGCGGTTTGTGGCCAAACGCAAATTACCCGTCACATGGAAGCTGACATCTTGACCCGTCTCGGCGGGGAGACGCTTATACAAATCCACCGAGTATTTGTGGAGCTGACCCACGGTGTAGCTCATGTTGAAAAGTGGCAGTAACCCTGCAGCGTGCCACGTGGAGCCGGCGGTTAGTTCGGACCTCTCAATGAGCACAACATCCGACCAGCCTTTCTTTGCTAGGTGATAGAGCGTGCTGACACCGACGGCACCGCCGCCAATTACCACCACCCGCGCATGGGTCTTCATTTGGGGGCTCTCCGTTGGGTCGGTACAGACCCTGCATTCTCGAGTAAGGGGAATACCAAATACCAGCCGCGAAGTGTAGCGAGCGGCCGTACGATTACGTCTCTATTTGCGACAAAACCTGATGCAAATGCGTCAGTCCCGGGTATACTTTAAACCAGCCTTCGCGCCCCGGCGAGGCATCATGATCCATGCCTTTCAGTCTTGGGAGTGTTTGTGAAGATCAACGAGCTCAGTCGGCCGACCCGCTTTGCCTTTTTGACGCTGCACAATTACTCGATGATCGCGGTGGCCAATGCCGTTGAGCCGCTGCGCATGGCCAACGCGCTGTCGGGGAAAACTGCTTATGAGTGGGTCATCGCCAGCTTCACTGGTGAGCCGGTGGCGGCGAGCAATGGCCTGTCCTTGTCGCCGGATGTGTCGTTGTCCGATATCGGTCGCATGGATGTGGTGTTTGTGTGCGGTGGCATTAATGTGCGCGACGCGGTCTCGCCAGCGTTGCTTGTCGCATTGAAGCGACTCGCTGACCAAGGCACGCCGCTCGGCAGCTTGTGCACGGGCGGCTACGCGCTGGCCAAGGCCGGATTATTGGAGCGGTATCGCGCGACCATCCACTGGGAGAATTTATCCAGTTTACGCGAGGAATTCCCGCGTGTTTTGATCTCCGATCAACTCTTTACCATCGACCGCAATCGCTTTACCTGCAGTGGTGGAGTGGCACCTTTAGATCTCATGCTGCATCTGATTGAAGTGAAGCTCGGCAGCTCCATCGCGCAGCGCGTATCGGAGCAGTTTATTGTCGATCGGATTCGCGGGGACACAGAACGGCAATACGTGCCGCTACGAGCCCAAGTGGGTGTGGCCCACCAAAGCCTTATTCGGGTCGCTGCGATCATGGAAGCCAATATTGAAAGGCCCTTGTCGCTGGAAAAAATTGCCAGCGAAACGGGGCTTTCCAGACGGCAAATTGAGCGGCTTTTTAAGCGTCATTTGAATTGTGTCCCGAAGCGCTATTACCTCGAAATGCGCTTAAAAAGAGCCCGCGAGCTACTTTTACAAACCGCCATGCCCATCATGGATATCACCACAGCATGTGGTTTTCAGTCGCCTCCGCATTTTTCCAAGTGCTACCGGGGTCAGTTTGGCTATCCCCCGAGCGCCGAACGTCAGATTCGGGCCCGCAGCGGGCAGCCATCCGCGCCCCCTGCAGTGGGGTCGGCTAAGGCTTGAGAGCCAATTGTCCGAATGCGACATGGATGGCGTCAAACCGTCTCCCGTTGGGCGTGTTGCACAATCGGCTCTAGCAGATCAGATTGAAGCCCTGAAGCCGCTGCATAGACTTAACGACAAAAGGAATTTACGTATTGGTTACCGATCGCAGCGCCCTCGGGCAAGCATAAAAAGGCCGGCATGATCAAATGTCGCTTCTTGGCAAGTGACCGTCGCGTAGTCGCACACGTGGGGTAGGGCGAGGCCGTACCATCGCGCGGTGCCAAATCTGACTCTAAGTCAAGGATGCGGCTAGGAAAACTCTCAGGGGTACAGCGATGTCAGACGGCCAGTCGCAGGAATTTGATCTTAACTCTCTCGAGGACGGCGAACTCGTCGAGCAGGTTCACGATGACCTTTATAACGGTCTCAAGGAAGAAGTGGAGACTGCAACCCACATCTTTTTAAAGCGCGGTTGGTCCGCTGAAAAAATTCTCAATAATGCTCTGGTCGAAGGGATGCGTATCGTGGGAGTTGATTTCCGCGATGGTATTTTGTTCGTGCCGGAAGTGCTGTTGGCAGCGAACGCGATGAAAGGCGGCATGGAAATTCTCCGGCCACTACTCGCTGAGACGGGCGTCGAGCCTATTGGCAAGATTGTCATCGGCACCGTGAAGGGCGATATTCACGACATCGGTAAGAATCTCGTCGGTATGATGATGGAAGGCGCCGGTTTCGAAGTCGTTGATCTTGGAATCAACAACCCTGTCGAGAAGTACTTGGCTGCGCTCGAAGAGCACAAGCCGGACTTCCTTGGGATGTCGGCACTGCTGACAACCACGATGCCATACATGAAGGTGGTCATCGATACTTTGAAGCAGAAGGGGCTGCGCGATAAGTTCATCGTGTTGGTTGGTGGCGCACCCTTGAACGAAGAGTTCGCCAAGGCCGTGGGTGCCGACGCCTATTGCCGCGATGCTGCGATCGCAGTTGAGACCGCGAAGACCTTGATCGCTGCACGTCGCGCAGCGGCGCACTGAGAGGCGTCACGCGATGGACAGTGGCTCTCGCACACTGGCCATCGCCTGCGGCGCGCTAGCGCGTGAGATCGTTGCTCTTAAGCGCTTAAATGGTTGGCAGACACTCGACATTGAGTGTCTGCCGCCGGAACTGCACAACTACCCCGACAAAATTCCGGATGCTGTGGCAACGGCCATTGCGAGTGCGCGTGCGCGCTACAGCAAGATCTTTGTGGCTTATGCCGATTGCGGTACCGGCGGACTGTTGGATGCAGTGTTGGCCAAAGAAGGCGTTGAGCGCCTGCCCGGTGCGCACTGCTATGAGTTTTTTGCCACTAGCGCCATCTTTGCCGCTTTGCATGACGCCGAGCCGGGTACGTTTTATCTCACCGACTTTCTGGTGAGGCATTTTGAGCGTTTGGTGGTCGAAGGCTTAGGGCTCAAGACGCATCCTGAGCTCACACATCAGTATTTTCGCAACTATCGTCGCATTGTCTATCTTGCTCAGACAAAAAATGACGAGTTGCGTGCCGAGGCCGAGGCCATTGCTACGCGTTTTGGCTTTGAGTTTGTGTATCGGCTCACCGACTACGGCGATCTTGGCACTACCTTAGAGCGCGTTGTGCACGTGCCCGTCAGCGCAATGCGACGTCTTCCTGCTCTTGCGCCTGGTCTACTACAGAATCAACCAAAGGAATCAGCCACGTGGGTTCGCTAATTATTATTTCGTGGCGCGATATCCCAGCGCAGGTGATCGCAAAGCAGGGCCGTGAGACAGCCAAAGTCCAGTTGTCGCATCGCTTCCAGGAAGCGGTCGACCGTGCTGCCATGCGCGCAGGAAAGGGCAGCTCCGATGCGTACCTAGCCGATTGGAAGCGCAGTCCGCCAACGCCGTGTGGTGATGACCTGAAAGCCGTCGCTGCAGCAGAGGCGGCCATTTTGGAGGCGCGCTACAGTGATGAAGATCTTGAGCGGCTGATCCGGGCCAAGGGCTTGGATGAGACTGCACCGAAACCTGCTGCGCCCGAGGGGGACGCGTAATGTATAGCGTGCGTTTATGGTCCGTGCGGCACTCCAAAGGATTGGCGCGCTTCTATGCGGGCTTTGAATCGTGTTTGGTTAAGCTTGCGCCACTGTGGCGTGCGATTGGCTATGAGCGTGCTGAGCGCCCGGTGGCTGCAATCGAGCGCGTCGTTAAACAGGTGCTTTTTGACTGCAAGATGTGCGGCCAGTGCGTTTTAAGCTCCACCGGTATGTCCTGTCCGATGAATTGCCCGAAGCAACTGCGTAACGGGCCCTGCGGTGGTGTGCGGGCGAACGGTCACTGCGAAGTGAAGCCTGAGATGCGCTGCGTGTGGGTGGAAGGATTTCGGGGAGCGGAGCGTATTCCGGATGGGCTTGCCAAAATTCGCGTCGTGCAGCATGCGGTTGATCGGCGCCTTGAGGGAACGTCCTCGTGGTTGCGCGTGGTGCGTGAAAAAACGGTGAATCCATCATGATGTTCACTGATGAGCCTGTAGCGGGCGCGCCTCTGCCCATCTTGGCCGGTCACAGCTCGCCAGGGCGGCTCGAGCGAGTGTTGCGAGCAGGCGCCTTTGCCGTTACCAGCGAACTTGCACCACCTGATTCTGCAGATCCAGAGGATGTGTATAAGCGTGCCCGAATTTTTGATGGCATTGCTGATGCGATCAATGCAACCGACGGCAGTGGCGCGAATTGCCATATGTCGAGCGTGGCCGTGTGTGCGTTACTCGCTCGCGTTGGTTACGCGCCAGTCATGCAGATCTCCTGCCGTGACAAGAACCGTATCGCAATTCAGGGTGATATTCTCGGTGCCGCAGCAATGGGCGTGACGAACATGCTGTGCTTGACGGGCGATGGCGTGCAGGCGGGCGATCATCCGCAGGCGAAACCTGTCTTTGATTTGGATGCGATGTCGTTGCTCGAAATTGCTGTGGGTTTGCGCGATAAGCTCACCTTTCAAAGTGGTCGCAAGATCACAACAGCCCCTCAGGTGTTTTTCGGGGCTGCCGAAAATCCCAACGCCTTGCCGCTTGAGCATCGCGCTTTACGGTTAGCCAAGAAAGTCGAAGCTGGCGCCCAATTTATTCAGACGCAGTACTGCTATGACATCCCGTTACTTAAGCGCTTCATGGGGCTCGTCGATGACTTGGGCTTGCTCGGTAAAGTACACATTTTGATTGGTGTGGGTCCTGTGCGCTCAGCCAAGGCGGGTGATTGGATGCGTACCAACGTGCCTGGTATTCACATTCCAGATTCGGTGATCGCGCGCCTGGCTGGCGCCAAAGACCAGGCTCTCGAGGGCCGCAATCTGTGCGTGGACCTGATACAAGAGATTAAGACCATCAAGGGCGTCAGTGGCGTGCATGTGATGGCGTTTAAGCAGGAAGAGTCGGTGGCTGAAATCATCGCTCGTTCCGGTGTGCTTGGCAGTCGCATCCCCTGGTACCCAACACGCGATACACATACTTCAGATAGGAACCCATCATGACCGATACAATCATTAGTTCAGCAACCCGTGAAGTGGTTATAGGCTTTAACCGGCCATTCGTCATTATTGGCGAGCGAATTAACCCTACTGGGCGCAAGATTTTGGCTGCCGAAATGGCCGCTGGCGATTTCTCGCGAGTGGAAGCTGATGCGCTGGCGCAGGTAGCTGCTGGCGCCCACATGCTGGATGTCAATGCCGGTATCCCGCTCGCCGATGAGCCGGCGATACTCGCCAAAGCCATCCAGTTGGTGCAATCCATTACCGACGTGCCGCTCTCAATTGATTCTTCTATTGTGGAAGCGCTGGCAGCGGGACTTGCGGTTTACAAGGGTAAGGCGCTGGTGAATTCCGTGACAGGCGAGGAGGAGCGTCTTGAGATCGTGCTGCCACTCGTTAAGAAATATGGTGCTGCCGTAATCGCGATTTCTAACGATGAGACCGGCATTTCGGAGGATCCCAATGTGCGTTTTGAAGTGGCCAAGAAGATTGTCCATCGCGCAATGGACTATGGCATTCCGGCTAGCGATGTGATCGTGGATCCACTGGTTATGCCGATTGGTGCGATCAACAAGGCGGGCGTGCAGGTGATGCAGCTGGTGCGTCGTCTGCGTGATGAACTCAAAGTGAACACAAGTTGCGGTGCCTCGAACGTGAGCTTCGGTTTGCCGGCGCGTGACGGTATCAACAGCGCATTTTTGACCATGGCGATTGCCGCTGGTATGACATCCGCAATTACGAACCCCTTGCATGGGGACATTGTGCGTGCATGCATGGGCGCCGATGTGATGATGGGCAACGATCCGGATTGCGCACGCTGGATACGTAAGTTCCGTGACGTACCCGCGGCTCCTGCACCTGGCGCCGCGCCTGGGGATTCGCCTCGCGGTCGTCGTGAGGGCGGCCACCGCCGCCGACCAAGCTGAGGCTTGCCATTGACTCAATTAGATCCCCTGGTTGTATTTACTCCTTCAGGAAAGCGTGGTCGCTTTCCTATAGGCACGCCTTTACTGAGTGCGGCACGCACGCTGGGTGTCGATATCGACTCCGTGTGCGGTGGCCGGGCCATCTGTGGCCGCTGTCAGGTTTTGGTCGGTGAAGGGGAGTACGCCAAACACGGTGTGCGCTCTGGCGCCGAGAGTCTGACACCGCCATCCGCTCCAGAGCAGCGCTTTGGCGTACGTAAAGTGCTTGCGGAGGGTCGGCGCTTGTCGTGTCAGGCGAAGGTACAAGCGGATGTGGTGGTGGACGTGCCATCGAGCAGCCAAGTGCACCGTCAGGTTGTGCGTAAAGCTGCCGAAGTTCGCGATATCGAACTCAACCGTATTGTGACGCTGCACTACGTGGAAGTGGCTGAACCGGATATGCATGATCCTTCAGGCGATTTAACTCGCCTCAAAGATGCGTTGGCTCGCGAATGGCAGTTGCCTAATCTTAAGTGTGAATTATCAGTCGTGCGTAGCTTGCAACCGATACTGCGTGCCGGTGGTTGGCACGTCACAGTTGCGGTGTATGACCGTGCTGAAATTATTGCTGTGTGGCCTGGCTTGCATGACGCTGCGTTTGGTCTTGCCATTGATGTGGGCTCAACGACTATTGCGGCGCATTTGTGCGACCTGACCAATGGTGAGGTGGTTGCATCGTCTGGCCTCATGAATCCACAGATTCGCTTCGGCGAGGATTTGATGAGTCGCGTCTCGTATTCCATGATGAACCCGGGTGGCGCTGAGCAAATGACGGCGGCTGTGCGTGAAGCCTTAAGTCAACTCGCGGCGGACGTGGCGCAATCCGCTGGCATTGAAGTGGATGCTATTTTAGAGGCGACCCTTGTGGGTAATCCCATCATGCACCACTTGGTGTTGGGCATTGATCCTGTGGAACTAGGTGGTGCGCCCTTTGCGTTGGCGCTCGACCGAGCCGTCACGGTTCGAGCAGCAGAAATTGATTTTACTTTGCATCCGAATGCGCGCGTCTATGTGCTGCCGTGTGTCGCAGGTCACGTGGGCGCGGATACCGCGGGCGTGATGCTCGCCGAGCGTCCTGATCTACTTGATGAGATTACTCTGCTCGTGGATGTGGGTACCAATGCTGAGATCGTCCTTGGCAGTCGCGCACGCTTAGTGGCGTGCTCAAGCCCCACGGGCCCGGCCTTTGAGGGTGCTCAGATTAGTTGCGGTCAGCGTGCAGCACCCGGTGCGATTGAGCGGGTACGCATTGATCCTGTGACTTTTGAGCCGCGTTTTCGAGTGATTGGTTCTGAGTTGTGGTCGGATGATCCAGGCTTTGCAGCCGCGACAGCACAGATCGGAGTGACTGGCGTGTGCGGTTCAGGAATCATTGAAGTACTGGCAGAACTCTATCTTGCGGGCGTCATTAATCAAGATGGCGTGATTGATGGCCGCTTAGGTGCGGTGACGCCGCGCGTGGTTGCAAACGGCCGTACCTTTGCGTATGTGCTACACGAAGGGGCGCAGGCGCTCACCATCACGCAAAACGATGTGCGGGCCATCCAGTTAGCCAAAGCGGCTCTCTATGCCGGCATTCGCTTGTTAATGGATCGCTTAGGCGTGGAGCGAGTTGATCGCATTCGCTTGGCAGGCGCTTTCGGTAGTCATATTGATGTCAAATACGCCACCGTGCTTGGCATGATTCCTGATTGCGACCTTGCCAAGGTGAGCTCTGCGGGTAATGCCGCGGGGACCGGCGCGCGGATCGCATTACTTGATATGACCTCGCGTGCGGCGATTGAGCAATTAGTGCAGAAAGTTGAAAAAATCGAAACAGCACTTGAACCGAAATTCCAGGCGCATTTCGTTGAGGCCATGGCGATCCCGCACAAAACAGCGCCCTATCCCAACTTGTCCAAGGTGGTGACCTTGCCGCCCGTCAAAGATGTGGGCACCACCGATGGTGAGGGCGCTGAGCGACAACGCCGCAGCCGACGACCTGCGCGTACCAGCTGATAGACCAAACTGTAGTCGGGAGGACAATGCGCGTTTGACGCTTGAACTGTGCGCATGGTACTCATGCGCATAGTCTTTAGGGGATCGAGCGTGGCTATTTCGGCAACGGTTAGTGCTGAGGCAATCAGCGCATTTCGCCGCGATGGTGCCGTGGTGCTGCGTGGTGTAATTTCTGCGCCTCAAATTGCGTTGCTGCGGACAGGTATAGATGCGAATCTTGCGCAGCCAAGCCCACGCTCAAAAGTGGCCAGTAGTGCGGCCGATCCCGGGCTTTTTATTGAGGATTTCCGGTGCTGGCAGGAAAATCCAGCGTACGAACGCTTTATCTTTGAGTCTGCGTTAGGTGCAATTGCAGGCGAACTGACCAGCAGTCAGCAGATCCGACTGCACCATGATCACATGCTGACAAAAGAACCGGGCACGGTGCAGCGGACGCTTTGGCATCAAGATCAGCCGTACTACAACCTTGAGGGCATGCAAAGCTGCAGTTTCTGGATACCCGTGGATCCTGTGAGTCGCGCATCGACGCTGGAGTTTTTGGCAGGCTCGCATTTGGGTCCGTGGTTAATGCCGCGGACATTCTTGACGCGTGAAGCACGCTGGTTCCCGGAAGGGGCGTTAGCAGAGATGCCTGATATCGATGCCAATCGTGAAAAGTTTCCGATCATTGGATGGCAGATGGAGCCAGGTGATGTAGTGGCGTTTCATATGCTCACCTTGCACGCTGCAGCTGGGGTGGAGCCTGGACGCCGCCGCCGCGTCTTTTCCGTACGCGTCATCGGCGATGATATCCGCCACGCCCCGCGCCCCTGGCCTACCTCACCCGATTTTCCGGGGCTGGCACAGGAGTTGCCCGCAGGAGCGCCCCTTGACCACCCCTTATTTCCTGTGCTCTGGACGCGTGAGGCCCCTTAGACGTTGGAGTCCGGGAACGCGCTCTTGCCCTTGTGTATGTAGGCGAGCAGTTCCTCATCAATCGCCGGATCAAGCTCTGGTGCTTCGTATTCCGCGAGCTGTTTTTTCCACGCCAAATTCGCGCGCTGCGTCATATCGAGTGCGCCATCCGCTTCCCACTGTTCAACGCTGTTGTTATCCGCCAGTGGGGAGCGATAAAACGCGTTTTCAAAGTTCGCTTGTGTGTGCGCGCAGCCCAAAAAGTGCTTGCCAGGGCCTACTTCACGGATCGCATCCATCGCTTGGCCATTAGGGCTTAAGTCAACGCCCGCGAGCAGCGTATGCATCATGCCGGCCTGATCAGCATCCATCATGAACTTCTCATACCCCATCGACAGCCCACCTTCGAGCCAACCGGCGACGTGCAGCACAAAATTAACCCCCGCAAGGCAGGTGGGTAGGAATGTTTGCGCCGACTCGAAGGCGGCTTGGGCATCCGATATTTTTGAGGCGCATAAGCTGCCACCTGAGCGAAACGGCACTCCAAGGCGTCGTGCGAGCGCGGCCATCGTGTAGAGCACAAGTGCAGGCTCGGGTGTGCCAAAGGTCGGCGCTCCGGACTGCATGGAAATGGATGATGCGAAACTGCCGAGTACGACCGGAGCACCTGGATTGACCAACTGTGCCAGCGTCATGCCGGCGAGGGCTTCGGCGAGCGTTTGTGCAGCGGTTCCAGCCACGGTGACCGGTGACATGGCGCCTGCAAGAATAAATGGTGTGACGATGACCGCTTGGTTGGCGCGCGCGTAGACTTTGAGTGCCCCCAACATCGTGGCGTCGAAGGTCATGGGCGAGTTGGCGTTGATTAGGCTGATCAGCATCGTCTTCGGGCGACCTGTTTCAGGATCAAGCGTGTCGTGCCCTAGGGCGATCTTTGCCATGGCCACGCTGTCTTCAGCGCGCTCGGGCGCGGTGACCGAGCCCATGAACGGTTTATCGCTGTACTTAATGTGGCTGTACAGCATGTCGAAATGCCGTTTATTGACCGGTAGATCCACGGGCTCGCAGATTGTGCCGCCGGAGTGGTGCAGCGAATTCGCGCTGTAGGCCAGTTTTACAAAATTGCGAAAGTCCTCGATCGTGGCGTACCGACGCCCCTCGTCAAGGTTGCGGATGAATGGCGATCCATAGGCCGGTGCAAACACAGTGTTTTTGCCGCCGATACGAACGCTCCGCGCGGGATTGCGGGCGTGCTGTGTGAACTCTTTGGGTGCGCTTTTTTGAATAATGCTGCGGCACATGCCGCGTGGAAAGCGTACCCGTTCACCGTCAATCTCAGCGCCGCCTTGGCGCAAAATTTCCAGTGATTCGGGGTCTTCGCGAAATTCGATGCCGACCTCGCAAAGAATGGTCTCAGCGTTCGTTTCGATCGTGACGAGGCCTTCCTCGGTTAGCACCTCAAAGAGCGGGATCTGACGCGTGATGTAAGGAACCGAGGAGGCCGCACGTGCCGCGCGTGCCGTGCGCTTTGCGTCGCGACCGCTAGGCCGCGCTCGACGTCCGCTGTAGGCCTGTTGCTCATCCGCCATAGTGCTATCTCCTAAAGTTCTGAGGTCCAGTATGGTCACACCTCGAGCGGTGGGCTAATCAGTTTGCGCCATCGACTTGCCCCTGCGCGTCATTGGCCTACGCTGTGTTTCCCGGACTTGCGGACGCTTGAGACAATGGCCTCCTTCGGCATGCGAGGGACCCTGAAGCAGCCAATGATTAGGGCAGAGCCGATCGTGCGCAGCGAGCGCCTCGGCGGCCGCGTCGCAGCAGCCGTGCCCACCATGTGGCCCTCTGGCGAAGATTATAAAACTTAATTATCTGATTTTTATCGATAAAAAAGCACGAGTAGTGAGCTTTTCGGACGAATACACAGTACACGGGCGCTCGAGACAAGAAAAACCCGCAAGGCAGCGCTGCTGACGGCAGCCGTTTGAGGCGCGGGCAGCCCGGCGGCCACCGGCTCGCATGGAGACGGTGATGAAAGACCGTTACCATGTGCGTTGTCTTAATTCACCGACTGACTGGCTATGACCCAACTTCTACTGACCTCGACCAACCCCGCCACCGGTGAGGTGCTAGGCCAAGTACCGATCGCGGGTCCGGCCGAAGTGGATGCGGCTGTGGCCACGGCTACTGTCGCCCAGCGCCAGTGGGCGGCGCTCACCGGCACCGAGCGCGGGCGTGTTTTGCGGCGTGCGGCGGATCTACTGCGGGCGCGCAACGATGAGCTTGCCAGGCTTGAGACCCAAGACACCGGCAAACCCTTGCAGGAAACGCTCGCTGTTGATGTGGCCTCAGGTGCGGACTGTTTGGAGTACTACGCGGGGCTTGCAGCCACCATCAGTGGCGAGCACATCGACCTTGGCCCATCGGCATTTGGGTACACGCGTCGCGAGCCACTCGGCGTGGTGGCAGGGATTGGTGCGTGGAATTATCCTCTGCAAATTGCGTGTTGGAAGTCAGCTCCCGCACTTGCCTGCGGCAACGCAATGATCTTTAAGCCGGCCGAGCTCACGCCGTTAACGGCGGTACAGCTTGCGAAAGTCTTTGAAGATGCGGGCTTGCCGAAGGGTGTTTTTCAGGTGGTGCAGGGGCGCGCCGCGACGGGAAGCTTACTGAGCAAACATCCCGGGATTCGCAAGATTTCACTGACAGGATCCGTAGGCACGGGTCGTGCCGTGATGGCTGATGCGGCTGACACACTGAAGTACGTCACGCTGGAGTTGGGCGGTAAATCTCCACTGATTGTGTTTGAGGATGCTGGGATTGAAAACGCTGTATCCGGCGCTTTGCTTGCAAATTTTTATTCGGCGGGTGAGGTGTGTTCTAACGGGACACGCGTTTTTGTGCATCGCTCGATTCGGGAGGCTTTTTTACAGCGTTTAAGTGAGCGCGTGAGCGCGATGCGTATCGGTGATCCGATGGATCCTACGACACAGGTCGGCGCGCTCATTTCTGAAGAGCATATGCACAAGGTCTTGGCATACATCGAGCAAGGTCGCCGCGAGGGCGCTCGCGTTGTGATCGGCGGTGAGCGGGTCACGCGCGGGGATCTGGCTCAGGGATTTTTTGTAGAGCCGACAGTGTTTGATGGCTGTCGTGATGATATGCGTATCGTGAGCGAGGAGATTTTTGGCCCGGTCATGACAGTGCTTGAGTTTGATACGGAAGCCGAAGTGATTGAACGCGCTAATGCCACAGAGTTTGGGTTAGCAGCTGGTGTGTTCACCAAGGATCTGGTGCGTGGTCACCGCGTCATTTCAAGCTTACAAGCGGGCACTTGTTGGATCAATCATTACAATGTCACCCCGATCGAGCTGCCGTTCGGTGGCTACAAGCGATCGGGCCTCGGTCGCGAGAATGGTCGTGCTGCAATTGAGCACTACACCCAACTAAAAAGCGTTTATGTCGCATTGCGCGACATTGATTCACCGTACTGAGTATTTATATGACCACATCTGAAACGTTTGATTACATTATTGTCGGTGCAGGCTCTGCCGGCTGTGTACTTGCGAATCGCTTGACTGAAGACAAGGATGTATCGGTGCTGCTGCTTGAAAACGGCGGCTCGGACCGGTCCATTTTTATACAAATGCCATCCGCGCTTGCGATTCCGATGAACCGTGAAAAATACAATTGGTTTTATCACTCGGAACCTGAAGAAGGTCTGGGTGGTCGACGCTTGCACACGCCGCGCGGCAAGGTCCTCGGCGGCTCCTCGTCCATTAATGGGCTCGTGTATATCCGTGGCAATGCGCGCGACTTTGATCGATGGGAGGCAGCGGGTGCGCAAGGCTGGAGCTACCAGAATGTGTTGCCCTACTTTCAGCGTGCCGAGGGGCGTGAGGAGGGCGGGGACAACTATCGAGGGGCGGACGGGCCGCTCTCCACGAGTTACGGCACGGTAAAAAATCCATTGCATGCGGCTTGGCTTGCCGCGGGCGAGCAGGCCGGTTACCCCGCCACGCGTGATGTGAACGGCTTTCAGCAAGAAGGGTTCGGGCGCATGGATATGACGGTTGGTCATGGCGTACGTGCGAGTACCTCAAATGTGTATCTACGACCGGCAATGCGCCGCAAAAACTTAAACGTACGCACCCAATGTTTAGCGACACAGATCGTCACCGAGGGTCGGCGTGCGACAGGTGTACGGTATCTGCAAGGCAGTACAGAGCATGTGGTGCACGCGCGTCGCGAGGTTATTGTGAGCGGCGGTCCAATCAACTCTCCGCAGTTATTAAAGCTCTCGGGTATCGGTCCGCAAGCAGAGCTGACATCACTTGGTATACCAGTGGTGCATGATTTACCGGGGGTAGGGGAAAACCTGCAGGATCATTTAGAGTTTTATTTCCAGGTAGCTTGCAAGCAGCCGATCACCCTGTACTCGGCAATGAATCCGCTTGCGAAAGCGCTGATTGGTGCGCGATGGTTGTTATTCAAAAATGGTCTAGGAGCGACAAATCACTTTGAGACCTGTGGCTTTATACGCAGTCGGGCAGGGGTTGAGTATCCAGATATTCAGTACCATTTCTTGCCGATGGCAGTGACTTATGACGGTTCGTCACTCGCGGATGAGCATGGGTTTCAAGCGCACGTGGGGCCAATGCGCTCTAAAAGTCGCGGCTGGGTGCGCCTGAAGTCGACTGACCCACGCACGAAACCAACGATCAAATTTAATTACCTAACTCATCCTGACGATATGACCGAGATGCGCGCATGTGTACGCTTGACGCGTGAGATCTTTGCGCAACCGGCCTTTGCGCCATTTCGGGGCCGAGAGATTCAGCCGAGCGATGCGGTACAGACCGATGCGCAGATTGACGAGTTTGTACGGCAAAAAGTAGAAAGTGCCTATCACCCATCCTGCTCTTGCAAGATGGGTAGCTCGGACGATCCGTTAGCAGTAGTTGACTCGCAAGGTCGTGTGTTTGGCATGGAGCATTTGCGTGTGGTGGATTCCTCGGTGATGCCGCTGATCACCAACGGTAATCTGAATGCTCCCACGATCATGTTGGCAGAGAAAATGGCAGATCACATTCGTGGGCGCACGCCATTGCCTGCTGCGAACGTGCCTGTGTACAGCGCGCCGCATTGTCAGCAACGCCAGCGCTGATGCAATTGAACTCACACTCACAAAGAGCGACATGAGTATGTCGCAGCAACCGTTGACAGGAATTTTGCGCGCGGCGCGACGGGTGCTGGGCGCGAGCTTGGTGGGTACGGCCGTTGAGTTTTATGATTTTTATATCTACGCCACTGCTGCATCGCTCGTCTTTGGGGCGCTCTTTTTTCCATCGAAGTCGGCTTCCGTGCAACAGCTTGCAGCCTATGCCAGCTTTGGGGTCGCGTTTGTGGCGCGTCCCTTAGGTGCGATCGTCTTTGGCCATTTTGGTGATCGCTTGGGGCGTAAATCCACGCTAGTGGCGTCTTTGCTCTGCATGGGTGTCTCAACCTTGTTGATCGCATTTTTGCCCACCTACCAAACGGCCGGCTGGCTCGCGCCGCTCCTCCTGTGTGTGCTGCGTTTTGGGCAGGGATTTGGTTTAGGCGGCGAGTGGGGTGGCGCGGCTTTGCTTGCGGTCGAAAATGCGCCACCAGGTTGGCAGGGGCGCTTTGGCATGTTTCCGCAGCTCGGTGCGCCGGTTGGCTTTATAGCGGCTAATGGATTTTTTCTCCTACTGGGGCTACATCTTTCGTCTGAGGACTTTTTAGAGTGGGGTTGGCGGGTGCCATTCTTGGCGAGCGCAGTGCTGGTCCTGGTGGGGCTGTGGGTGCGTTTGCAGCTCACTGAAACGCCGAGTTTTAAGTCGCTGCTAGCGACCGAACGGCCTGCTACAGTCCCAGTCGCCGAGCTATTACGCACGCACCGCCACGAAACGATTTGCGGCACATTCGCGGTCATCGCGTGTTTCGCGCTTTTTTATCTCGCGACTGCATTTGCATTAGGCTATGGCACGACCATGCTCCAGTTTAACCGCGTGCATTTTCTCGGCGCACAGCTAGCGGCGATCGTGTTTCTGGCGCTCGGCATTATCTTGGCCGGTTGGGCGTCGGATCGGGTGGGGCCACGGCGCGTATTGATGGCGGGATGCGTAGGCACGATTGTGGTCGGTGCGTTGCTCGGTACGCTTTGGGCCGGCGGTTTATTCTCTATCTGGGTATGGCTGTCGCTAGCGCTTTTTATGATGGGCTTTGTCTATGGTCCGCTTGGCGCTTGGTTGCCTGGCTTGTTTTCGTCACGCGTGCGTTATACGGGCACGTCGCTTGCGTTTACGGCCGGCGGTATTTTGGGAGGCGGATTGGTGCCCTTCATAGCGCAGGAACTCGCCACCCGTGGTGGTTTAAATGCAGTCGGCGCGTACTTGGCGCTCGCAGGAATCGCAAGCTTCCTTGCTCTTTGGTCGATGCCAAAGGCGGCAATAACCATTTAGGGCGGATGGCTTGCGTCTGATGCGCACAATCCACAGACTGGATGTGTGGGGTTTTATAATAGGGGTGACAGCTTGTCAGTACACGAATCACACGAACTACAGCGTGGCATAAACTCCCGACAGCTGAGTATGATTGCCATCGGTGGCGCTATTGGTACTGGGCTGTTTTTGGCTAGCGGCAGCGCCATTGCGCAGGCGGGACCCGGTGGCGCGCTCCTCGGCTACGCGATTATGGGTATTGCTGTGTATTTCATGATGCAGTCCTTGGGTGAGATGGCCACCCAGCTGCCGATTCGTGGATCGTTCGAGGCTTATGCGGAGCGTTTTGTAGATCCCTCGTTGGGCTTTGCCGTTGGTTGGAACTACTGGCTCAGTTGGGCCATTACGTTGGCAGCTGAGCTTGTTGCTGGTGCCCTAATCGTTAAGTTTTGGTTTCCAGACTCAAACTCCACGCTGTGGGCGATGGGTTTTTTCGCGCTATTGCTGGGTCTTAATCTGCTGTCCGTCAAGGCATACGCTGAGGCTGAGTATTGGTTTGCGAGTATCAAGGTGGTCACGGTGCTCATCTTTGTACTCGTCGGCGCCTTGATGACCACCGGCATGTTGGGTGGGGCGGCTGTTGGCTTTCAAAACTGGACTCTAATGGATCCGGTCACTCACCTGCATGCGCCATTTGTTGGTGGTTGGTCAGCGGTGTTACTGGTGTTCATGGTGGCAGGTTTTTCGTTTCAAGGCACCGAGGGCGTGGGCCTTGCGGCCGCTGAAACCGAGGATCCGGCTACCAATGTGCCTAAAGCGATTAAGACTGTGTTCTGGCGTATTTTATTGTTTTACATAGGCGCAATTTTTGTAGTTGGGACGCTGGTTCAATTCACTGATCCGAATTTACTAAACGGTGATGAGGCGCATGTTGCGTATTCACCGTTCACGATGGTGTTTAAGCATCTGCCTAGGATTGGTTACTATGCTGCCAACTTAATGAATGCCGTCATTTTGAGTGCTGTTCTTTCCTGCGGAAACTCAGCAATGTACGTATCGTCACGGATGTTGCATGCGATGTCATGCAGCGGTAAGGCACCGAAGATATTTGGCACTGTGAGTGCGCGCGGCGTTCCGGTTGCATCTCTGTGCGCGACCGGTGTTTTCAGTATTTTCGCATTTTTTTCCAGTGTCGTTGGTGATCAGAAGATTTATCAACTGCTCTATAATGCCAGTAGCTTGAGTGGCTTCTTGATTTGGCTTGGGATTGCGGTGTGTCACTTGCGTTTTCGCAAGGCCTGGCTGGCGCAGGGGCATACGCTACAGGAGCTCAAGTATCAGTCGCGTTTTTATCCGTATGGCCCGTGGCTTGCGCTCGTACTGTTCCTGATTGTGCTGTTCGGTGCAAATGCTGGCGTGTTTCAGGCCAAGATATTTTCGTGGTTTGATTTCATCGCAAGTTACCTGATGATACCAACCTTCATCGCACTGTATGTTGGGCACAAGCTTTATGTGCGTACCCGTGTGGTGCCCCTGGCTGAGTGCGACTTCACTATTCGGTAAAAAGCGCCGAGCATTCGGGCGATAGCCGTGAGTCAGTAGTGGTTGATTTAGGTTTTGATGAAGTCCACAGGCAGTCTAGTCGTCGAGTCCTTGATCAAGCACGAGCACGCGGGCTTGTTCGCCTGCGACATCTAGCGAGCGGCAGGCGAGTAGATAAATGACGGCTGAGACGGGCAGCCCTACCAGCATCGCGATATCCGCACCGCCTAGGTAGATCGCGATAGGCCCGCGGTATAGGCCGGTACTGAAAAACGGCACCATAGCGATGAATCCACCAAAATAGGCGGTGAGCCCGCGCCAGTTCCAGCGTCCATAAATGCCATTGGGGTTAAAGATTTCTCGTACCGAATAGTGGCCACGCCTGACTATGTAAAAGTCCACCAGATTGACGGCAGTCCACGGGGTGAATAGGTACAGCAAAATGGCCAAAAACTCACCGAAGTCATGTGCAAAGTCCTTGGAGGCGGCGAGCGCGATCCAGCAAGAGACCAGAAGCGCGAAGGCCAGTGTCGCGATCCGTTGAGTGGGCGTCGGCTTTAGTGGCTTTATGGAATCACAGACGCTCAGTAACGTCAGTGAGGCGCCATAAAAATTGATAGTCGTAATACTGACTAAGCCCAGTAGCGAAGCGATGAGTAGCGGTGACCCGGACCCCGGCAGAATTTGATCGGCTGCAGATTTTAGTGCTGCTGAAAGTTCGAGTTTAGGGAACATGGCGGCCGCCACATTTCCAACGAGCATCGCCCATGCGCCACCGATGTAGGCGCCCACATAGGTCCACCAGAATGAGGCTTTGACACCCACATCGCGTGGTAGGTAGCGTGAGTAATCTGATACGTAAATGGACCACGACACCTGATAGGCCGCAGCCGCGAACAGCTGTGTCAGGAATGGCACCATCGTAAAATGATGCAAATCTGTTTGCTCTGGGTTTAATTTCAGTCCAAATGCGGCCACCGACATGATTACGAGACCGACGATCAGCACAAACGCCAGTATGCGCTGCACTGTGTGAATCAAGTCATAGCCAATCACTGCAAGCGCGACTGCCAATACACCGGTTACCACGATAGTAACGCGCGATGGCCAGTTAAATAGCGTCACCAAGGTATCAGCCGCGAGCACTTGGTTGAACGCGTTGTAACCAATAAATGTGACTAACGCCACGCACCACACCAACAACGCGCCTAAGTAGCCAAACTGAGGGCGTGATTGGATCATCTGGGGCAGACCCAATTGTGGCCCTTGTGTCGAATGGAAGGCCATGAAGAAGGTACCCAACGTACAGCCGAGTAAAATCGCGATGGACATCCAAATAAAATTGCCACCAAGTGCCACTCCAACAAAGCCAGTTGCGATGGTGGCAAGGTGCGCATCACCACTGAACCACACCGGCCACAAGTGCCACACTTTGCCGTGACGCTCCTTGAGCGGTATGTAATCGATTGAGCGGCGTTCAATGAGTGGGCGCTTTTTCAATGGGTATCTCGCATTGCATTGGGCTACAGCCTAAGCATACATGGGATCGAGGCGGGGTCTGGAAAGTAAGCCAAACACGACCGCGCTCTTGGCACAGTGGCGTATAAGGGTCCTCACTGAGATTCATCTACTCCTGATTTAAGTATTAGAAACAATAAGATACGGAAAATAAAGCGATCTTTGTATCCTGCTCACGGCACCCAGATGACTGCAGTGCTTGGTTTCGGGCGTGTGTGGTTCGTCGGTAAGAGATGCCTGCGAGCCCGTGCTTTTATGGTCTACGTGAGCACGGCTTGCCTGCCACCAACGTGCTGAGAATTAAAATGCGTGCGCACGTTGAGGAATGTCCGGTCACGATGCCTGAATTTGGCTACCATTCCGCAGCAACAAGCCGATCAACTGGAAGGTCAATTAATGAGCATGACAATACGCTCGAGTGCGCTCAAAGTGCAGCGGTGCACGGACCGATCCGTGACGACGTGTCACAGCCGTATTAGCGACAGAGGTGCGGTATGAGTGATGCACACTCCCATGGGTCGACACTCCGGCCGCATAACAAGCCCTCTGGCTGGACACGGCTGATACGCTCGTTCAGTCATTCTGCGCGTGGGTTGCGTGGCTGTTGGCGCGAGGAAGAAGCATTTCGACAAGAGTGTGTGCTTGCGTTGTTTGTGCTGCCGGGCGGAATTTGGCTGGGTAGCAACGGATTAGAACGCGCCGTGCTCGTGGCGCCCATGTTTTTAATACTCATCGTAGAGTTGCTAAACAGTGCCGTTGAGACTGCGATTGATCGTATTGGTGTTGAGCATCATGCTCTGTCAGGTCTGGCCAAGGACTTAGGCTCCGCCGCGGTGCTGGTGGCGTTTGCGTTGCTCGTGCTGGACTGGCTTTTAATATTGTCTGGCCGCTGAGAACGATGCGGCGCGGCACTCAATGTGGTGCGCCGCGTCGTTGCAACGAGTTGATCTTTTTACAAGGGTAGCGTGCTGCCCAAAAGTCCACGGAGTTTGGCTGCTATGACAACAATGATTTGCGGTTCGCTCGCCTATGACACGGTCATGGTTTTTGACGGCAGATTTCAAGAGCACATTCTTGCTGATCGAATTCATATGCTGTCAGTTTCGTTTTTAGTGCCGAAGATGCGCCGAAATTTCGGCGGTGTGGCCGGAAACATTGCTTTCAATCTGCGGTTGCTCGGCATGAAAAGTCACGTACTAGCCAGCGTCGGCGACGACTTCGATCCATATGAAACATGGTTGCGCCGCCACGATGTAGGTCTTGAATACGTCAAACGCATCGCCGACACCTATACGGCGCAAGCATTTATTACGACCGATCTCGATGATAATCAGATCACTGCATTTCATCCTGGCGCGATGGATCACGCGGGTACGCTCGCTGTGCCGACGAACGCCGGTATCACGCTCGGGCTCGTAGGGCCTGACAGCCGTGATGCGATGGTCCGTCATGCCGATCAATTCGCGACGGCGAAAATTCCTTTTATATTTGATGTAGGTCAGGGGTTGCCGCTATTTGACGGTCCTGCGCTAACTCGATTCATTGATCAGGCGACCTGGGTGATAGTTAATGACTATGAAGGTCAGTTGATTCAAGAGCGTACAGGCCTCAGTGCGGAGGCAATTGCTGCGCGCTGCAGTGCCTACATTGTCACTCGCGGCAGTCAAGGATCAGTGATCTATGCCGATGGGCAAGTGATCGAGATTCCAGTCGTTGCGCCGAAGGCAGTAGTTGATCCCACCGGCTGCGGAGACGCGTATCGCGCTGGCATCGTTTATGGTCTCAACAAAAAACTGCCATGGGAAACGACGGGCCGACTCGCGTCGCTACTCGGCGCAATCAAGATTGCCTACCACGGTACGCAAGCGCATGGTGATGAACTGCAGAGAATCGACGATCGCTATTCTGCAGAATTTGGATACGCACTGTGAGCTATCATCGAGTGAAAACTCTGTTGATCAACCATTGCCTGTCATTGGTTTTTGCCTTGCTGTTGGCAGCGCAGGTGTCTTATGCGCAGGCGCCGACCGGCAGGCACTCAAGCGCGAGTTTGGCTGCGAGCACGCGGCTAGTTTCGGTCGGCGATGAGCGTCCGGAGTGGGCGCGTACCTTGCAGCGCATTACAGATAGTGTGGTGACGATACAAATTGATGCAGTGCGGTCTTTTGACACCGAGTGGAACGAGTCTGCCCAGGCCACGGGCTTTGTGGTTGATGCCGAGCGAGGCTTGATCCTAACGAATCGGCATGTCGTGACCCCAGGTCCTGTGACCGCTCAAGCGGTCTTTCAGAATCGGGAAGAAGTTCAGCTATTTCCGGTGTACCGGGATCCCGTGCATGATTTCGGAATTTATCGGTACGATCCGGCGAAATTAAAATTTGCGCAGCCTACGGCAATCGTGCTGGCTCCTGATGCTGCGAAGGTCGGTACTGAGATCCGTGTCGTTGGTAATGATGCCGGCGAGCAGCTATCGATTCTATCCGGCACACTCGCGCGACTGGATCGAGATGCGCCACTGTACGGGCCGGGAAAATACAACGATTTCAACACGTTTTACCTTCAGGCGGCATCAAGCACCTCGGGTGGCTCATCCGGTTCACCCGTGATCAATGTGCGAGGTGAGGCCGTCGCTTTAAATGCAGGGGGCTCGAACCAATCGGCGTCGAGCTTCTATCTGCCACTCGATCGGGTCGTGCGGGCGCTTAAGTTAATTCAAGAGGGCATGCCTGTCAGTCGTGGTGCCTTGCAAGTCGTGTTTGGTTACACCCCCTACGACGAGTTAGAGCGTCTCGGCCTCGACGCTGCCACCGAAGCGATTGTGCGTCACGATTTCCCACATCAGGTCGGCATGTTGGTCGTACGTGAGGTCCAGCCTGGCTCACCGAGCGACGGAGTGTTGGAGCCTGGAGATGTGCTACTACGCATCAACGATCGGTTAGTGACTGAATTTTTAACACTGGAGTCTATTTTAGATGAGTCCGTTGATGACAGTATCCGTATCGAAGTCGAGCGAGGTGGGAAGAGATTGTCGAAGTCCGTCTTGGTTGATAACTTGCATTCAATTACTCCAGATGAGTACCTAGAGATTGGTGAGTCGGTGGTACACCGCTTGTCCTATCAGCAGGCGCGGCATTTAAACGTAGCCATTCGCGGTATCTATGTTGCTCATCCCGGTTATATGTTTTCTGCTGCCGGTATCGCTCGTGGTGCTGTAATCACTGAATTTAATGGTAAGCCCGTACAGGGCCTCGATGAGTTTGAACAGGCGCTCGCGAGTCTTGGGGACGGTGCGCGAGCGACGTTTCGATACTTTACGCTCGAAGACAGCCGTAATTCACAACTTGGTTCAGTCGTTATCGATCGTCGCTGGTTTCCCGCGCAGCGCTGCACGCGTGATGATAGCGCGGAGTCGTGGGGTTGCCATGTACTCAATCCGCCGCTGGCCGTCGTGGCGCCACTTCTTGCGGGTAGTACGACCTATGCTAAGACGCACGACCTTCGTGCAGATCGTCTAGCTGCATCTTTGGTAATGATCAACTTTGATATGCCATACACGATATCTGGCATTACCGAGCATGGTTATCGGGGCACTGGTGTGATCGTAGACACCCGCCGCGGACTCATTGTGACTGACCGCAATACAGTTCCCGTTGCGCTTGGTGACGTAAGGCTCACCTTCGCTGGCACCATTGAAGTGCCTGGGCATGTTGAATACATTCATCCTCTACATAACTTGGCAGTGATCTCCTATGATCCTACCTTGATCGGCACGACACCGGTGCAAGCGGTTACCTTTTCGGGGCGCGAGCTTGGCCCTGGGGAGCCTGTCTGGGTGGTGGGTCTGCGTGCAGACCAGCGATTAAGCGCGCTCGAGAGTCGAGTTGCAGCGATTGGTGCCGCGCAGTTTCCACTGTCGCGGACGTTTGCTTTCAGGGATTCGAACCTCGAAGTGGTCACGCTGGTTAATCCACCAAGTGAATTCGATGGGGTGATCACTGACGCACGTGGCGATGTGCGCGCCCTGTATTCGAGCTTCATGTCAGATAACGGACGCGAGTTACAGCAGCAGAACTTTGGTGTGCCCGCAGAAACCGTTATGGAGATGGTCGAACTGGTGAAGGCAGGTCAGCAACTGCATTCGTTGGAAGTAGAGCTTGCTGTGGTGCCGCTATCGGCAGCACGCAAGTTTGGCCTCAATGATGAATGGATTAAACAGATCGAGGCTCACAGTCCAGCGCGACGTCAAGTGTTGAGTGTGACGCGGTTAGTAGCGGGTTCTAAGGCATCTGGTCTACTGCAGACCGGAGATATTATTCTCGCTGTGGATGGAGTACTTGCCAATCGTTTTCGCGAAGTTGAACGCGCTGTGCAAAAAGAGAGCGTGCGAGTGACTGTCTGGCGGGCGCATGCGGAGCTTAGCGTCGAGGTGCCGACGGCAGTGCTAACTGGTACTGACGTCGAGCGGATTGTGCGCTGGGCCGGAGCGACCTTGCAGGCGCCACATCGAGCGCTTGCAAGCCAGCGTGGGATTGCACCTAATGGTGTGTTTGTTTCATTCTTTTCTTACGGTTCGCCGGCAACGCGCTACGGCTTGTGGTCGGGACGTCGTATTACTGAAGTGGACGGGAAGCCGACCCCAGATCTTGATACATTTCTTGCAGCGGTAAAAGGCAAAGAGGATCGAGCCTCATTGCGGTTGAAAATCGCCTCATGGAATAATCTGACTGAGGTCATTACCTTAAAGTTAGATAAAGCCTATTGGCCCGCATATGAACTAGTACGTGAATCGTCTGGTTGGCAGCGACATCCCTTGGACTGAGATGATGCACTTGGTCATACAGTTGCGTTTTCCTCATCGGGCCCAGTCCGCGCTGCTGTTCGCTGTATTGCCATGAGCTCTGATCAGACCGCACAATTTGAGCTATTCGGTGATTCTAGTGCCGCCATGGATTTGATTGGTAGCGTGCCATTGCCCATGGAGTTGGCTCATCTGCCAAGTCAGTTGTCAAAGCTTGTGCGCTTTGGGACGTCAAGTTGGTCGTTCCCTGGGTGGGCCGGCATCGTATACACCAAACAGGTAGGTGAGCAGTTACTCGCGCGTTCGGGACTTGCGGCGTATGCAGGTCATCCGTTGCTACGCGCGGTTGGTCTTGATCGCACATTCTATGCGCCTTTAGTAGCAGCGGAGTTCAGTCGGTACGCATCCGCGGTGCCTGAGGATTTTCGTTTTGTGGTCAAGGCGCATGCCGCATTGACGACGCCGGCGGCAACAGCGCAGCGAGCCGCTGTACGGACCCATGTGGATCGGTTTTTGGACTTTGAGTATGCGACCTCGCGCGTCATTGAGCCTGCTGTGGAGGGTTTAGGCGAGCGACTTGGAGCTATTTTGTTCCAGTTTCCTCCACTAAGTCACAGTTACTTGCGTGAACCGCGACGATTTGCAGACGCTCTTGGGATATTTTTACGCGGGCTCCCGTCTGGGCCACGGTATAGCGTTGAGCTACGTAATAGTGAGCTCCTGACTGCTGAATATGCGGACGTACTGTTATCGTGTGCCGTGACCCACTGCTTTAATGTGCATACACGGATGCCGAATGTGCTTGAGCAGGCCAAATTGCTCGGTGCGGGCGCCTGGGTACATGACACGATTGTCATTCGCTGGATGCTGCATCCCACTCAGCAGTATGAAGATGCGCGAGCGCGCTATTTCCCATTTGATCGAATTGTTGATTCGGATCCAGCGAATCGCACTTCGATTGCGCGCTTGATTGAGACTCTGCAAACCATGGGGAAGCAAGTCGTGGTCATCGCAAACAACAAGGCGGAAGGGTGCGCGCCGTTGACGTTATTTGCATTGGCGCGCGAGCTTGGGCAGCGCGATGAGTTGTTGACAGCGTGAGCACAGGTGCCGACATTGCTGTAGCAGTTGCAGCGCTACGCGCCGGCGAGCTCGTCGCCTTCCCAACTGAGACTGTTTATGGGCTTGGCGCAGATGCGAGTAACGCCGCTGCTATTCGCCGTATTTATTCAGTTAAAGGAAGGCCCAACAGTCACCCATTGATTGTGCATCTTTCATCGACAGCTGATATCTCCGCGTGGGCAGGGGCAGTTCCGAGGAGCGCACGCTTGCTTGCTGAGCGCTTTTGGCCTGGGCCCTTGACGCTCGTGTTGCCGCGCGCAGCGCATGTGTTGACAGAGCTCACCGGAGGTCAAGATAGTGTCGCGCTTCGGATTCCGGAGCATCCTGTGGCGCAGCAGTTGTTGCATGAGTTTGGCGGTGGTATTGCTGCTCCGTCGGCTAATCGATACGGGCGGGTGAGTCCCACTCGCGCACAGCACGTGCGAGACGAGTTTGGTGATGAGGTCGCCATTGTGCTTGAGGGCGGTGCATGCCGCGTAGGCCTTGAGTCCACCATCGTGAGCTGCCTGAGTGATCGGACCCTGTTGCTGCGTCCCGGGGGTATCTCGCAGCGTGCTTTGGAAGCCGTTATCGGGCCTGTGAGGCGCGCGGCGCAGGGTGAGGGTCCGCGGACTCCTGGAAGTACACAAGCACACTATGCTCCATCGACGCCGCTCACGCTCGTATCTCAGGCTTTATTGGCGCGCGACGCACAGGCGCCTGACGTGGCCGTGCTCGCAATGGGACCCCAAAGCGCGGAATTTCGCGGTGTGCTTTGGCTCGATGGCACCTCGTCAGCGGAAGCCTTCGGGCACGATCTTTACGCAAATTTACGGACTCTTGACCGCGCGGGTGCGCGGCGCATCCTGGTGGAAGCGCCACCATTCACCCAAGCTTGGGATGCTGTGCGAGATCGGTTGACGCGTGCGGCTTGCGGTAGCGCAGAAAGCGCTTAGAATTCGCGCACCGCGTAAATGGAGTGTCAATGTCCACATTAACAGTTACTAAGCCCTCGGCGGAGGACACTCTAGTGCCGGCCGCTGGCAATGGGCCCGTCCGACTCAAGGCGCCTTTCGTGCGCAGTGAGATCGAAGCGTTGGTGGCTCGTTATGGGTCGCCGCTCTTGGTGATCGATTGTGATCAGGTGCGCGCGCAATACCGTGCGCTTTCGAGCGCATTGCCGGGGGTTGACCTTCATTACGCTTTAAAGCCGCTTCCTGAACTGACGGTTGTCAAGGTTCTGAAGACGGAAGGCTGTTTTTTTGATCTTGCCAGCGGGGGTGAGGTTGACGTTGTACGTGCGGCCGGTGTCTTGCCGGAGCGTTGCATTCATACCCATCCGATAAAGCGAGATAGTGATATTCGTGATGCGCTGCGGTTTGGAGTGCGCACCTTTGTTGCTGACAACGTTGACGAGTTAGGCAAATTTATACGCCATCGTAAGCGTTGTGAGGTTCTTTTGAGAGTCGCTTTCAGGGCGCCTGACGCTATTGTGGATCTGTCTCGCAAGTTTGGGTGCCAGCCTGAATTAGTACCGGAACTACTCAACGTGGCGGCACGTCTCGAAATCAAGGTGGTTGGTCTTTCGTTCCACGTAGGCTCACAAGTGTCCAGTGCGAGCACGTATGTAGACGCGATCAAAGCCTGTGGCGAGTTGATCAAAAAAGCGAATGAGTCTGGGATCGCAAAGCTACATACGCTTGATATTGGCGGGGGTTTTCCGGTTTCTTATGGGCCTGCCACCCAGCCAATTCATGAGTTTTGTGCGCCAATACGCGCCGCACTGAGTGCCCTACCGCCTGGTGTTCGTGTCATCGCTGAGCCCGGTCGATTTATTGCGGCACCCGCAGGCACCTGCATAGCCACTGTTATTGGCAGGGCGGTTAAGAATGGCGTGCCATGGTATTACTTGGACGATGGTGTCTATGGCTCTTTCAGTGGGCAGATGTTTGATCACGCCAATTTTCCAATCGACAGTCTGCGTAGCGACGGGGAGCGTATTCCGAGCGTGCTAGCGGGGCCCACCTGCGATAGCATCGACGTGGTTGCCGAAAATTTATTGCTGCCGCCCCTTGAGATCGGTGATTTGATCATTGGACGTGTGATGGGTGCTTATTCCTCGGCATCAGCGACCGACTTTAATTTTATTCGGCGCGCGCGGGTGTTACCGGTGAATGTCACAGTCGAGATCGGTTAAGCATGGCGTTTAGGCTCGGATCGAGTAGCTACTTGGGATGCTTGTCGACATATGGCCGGCGCGAGTTGTCGCTTTCGGTACTGTTCCTCGGCGCCGTTTTGCTGATGGGCTGTACTCAGAGGCCTACACCGCCTGCAACGGTTGGTCGGCGTTTGTATGTGGTGAATTGTCTCGCCTGTCATCAGTCACAGGGTGAGGGCATCCGTGGGGTGCAACCGCCATTAGCAGGGACGCCGGTGCCGACGGGTGAGCCGGCGCCGCTGTTGGCTTGGGTCATGTTTGGCATACGGCCAAATGCTTTGCCGCAGGGGATGTACTCAGGGATGATGCCGCAGTTTGGCTACTTAAGTGATACACAGCTTGCTGAGCTACTGACGTATGTGCGCTCAAGCTTTGGTAATCATGCGCCGGCAGTGACGCCCGATATGGTCGCGACTGCTCGTCGAGTGCATCTGAATCGGTAATCAGAGCATGTATGAAAGGCGATTGTATGGCAGCTAGTACGCAGACTGTAATCCACCGGCGTGTTGACGTGCTGCGCAAGGGCGAGGATCCGGCATTTATTGCCCGCATGAACACAGGTTGGGTAGTGCTCGCTGATCCGCAAGTGATCCCGGGCTACTGCCTGTTGTTTCCGGATCCAGTGGTGCCGCATCTGAATGCGCTCCAGCCTGCTGAGCAGCAGGCGTTTCTTGCCGATATGGCCGCGGTCGGCGACGTACTGCTCCATGCGTGTGGGGCAAGTCGTATCAATTATGCGATTTATGGCAACGTTGAACCCGCCCTACATGCGCATGTGTTTCCGCGCCGTGCCGATGAGCCTGACGCGTTGCGTATGGCTCAGCCGTGGGCACACGATTGGGCGGCCGCACCCGGCTTTTCGATGGATTTACATAACGCTTTGGTAGAGCGCTTGCGTAGCGCGTTCCTCGCCATGACGAGCCGCAAGAACTGATAGGGCTTAAATCGCGCGTGGTGTAGCCCAAAAAGCCTGATACTTGCTGCAGCGGTGTGCGAAGTCCGCAGACTTCGCGTGCGGTCAGATAGAATAGTGCTTCTTGTCCCCAAAGTACTGATAGTAAGGGCGTGCTGCCCTGCTGCTGCGACTAGATAGAGAGTTATATGAATGATTCCGCGCCGTCTGTTGTTACCAGTCAAACTTACCCTGTGCTGCGTCTGAAGCCGCATGAGGATAGGCGGGTTGGGGCGGGGCATCTATGGATCTTTAGTAATGAGATCGACACCAAGCAAACACGTATGGCAGATTTGCCGCCGGGTGGTTTTGTGGCGGTGCAGTCCGATCGCGGCAAGTTTTTAGGCTTTGCTTACTGTAACCCGCACTCTTTAATTGCGGCACGGATCATTTCGCGGCACGCAGCGTTTGCGCCTGGGCCTTCCTTGATTGTGCATCGACTGCGAGTGGCACTTGCTTTGCGTGAGCGCTTTTATCCTGCGCCCTACTACCGGTTGGTTCATGGCGAGTCCGATGAGTTGCCAGGCTTAGTCGTGGATCGTTTTGGTGACACGCTGGTGGTGCAAATCGGTGCGCTGGGTATGGAGGTTCAAAAGGAAGCGATCGTTGCGGGGCTTGAGAAAGTCATCAAGCCGAAGAACATTATCTTTAAGAACGATTCCGGCGCACGTGAGTTAGAAGGGCTACCAAAATATGTAGAGGCAGCTATTGGCGAAGTGCCGGAGGAGCTCGAAATCATTGAGGATGGCGCGACTTTTCGGGCGCCATTGGCTACAGGGCAGAAAACCGGCTGGTTCTATGACCAGGCGGCGAATCGCCGTTCGTTCCTTGGGCTTGCCAAAGGTGCAGGTCGGGTGCTTGATGTATTCAGTTATGTGGGCGGCTGGGGTGTGCAGGCTGCACGCGCAGGGGCGGAAGTCGTCTGTGTTGATTCGTCGGCGCCAGCGCTCGAGGCGGCTACCTGTAACGGTGAGCGGAACGGAGTGACCGTACAGACACGCAAGGGAGATGCCTTTGACGTCCTTGAACAGCTGCATGCAGAGCGCGAGAAATTTGATGTGGTGATTGTTGATCCACCGGCGTTTATCAAACGCCGTAAGGACGCGCCTAAGGGTGAAGCTGCTTACAAGCGCATCAACCAGTTAGCGATGCAGTTGTTACCACGTGATGGGTTGCTGGTGTCTTGTTCCTGTTCGTATCACCTAGAGCCGAGTGTATTGATCGACGGCATTCAGAAGGCAGGGCGTCATTTGGGGCGTTTTGTGCAAGTCATCGCCACCGGCGGTCAGTCGCCGGATCACCCGACACACCCAGCAATTCCTGAGACACGTTATTTAAAGGCCTTCCTGTGTCGGGTCACCCATGACTGAGCGCGACTGATGGATCCTGTTTTGCTGATACGCGCGCTCTGTCGGGCGCTAGTGTTACCGCCAGGGGGACTGTTGCTGCTGGCACTGCTCGGCTGGATGATATGCGCGCGCCGGCCGCGTCTGGGGCGGAGCCTTATTGGCGCAAGTCTGGTGCTATTGCTGCTGCTATCAACACCCGTTGTCAGCAATGTGCTGGGTCGTTTGTCGGATCAGTACCCGCCACTTGATTTGAATGTGCCGCCGCATGGTGAAGTGATTGTCGTGTTGGCAGGTGGCGTGCGTCGCAATGCGCCTGGTAACGAAGGTGCTGTACTGTCTCTGGATACCCTACAGCGCCTTGCCTACGGCGCACGTCTTGCGCGTCTGACGGGGTTGCCGCTACTGTTATCTGGGGGTTCAGTTGAGCCGGGAGAGCCTGAATCTGCCGTTATGGAGCGCGTGCTAGGCGCTGATTTTGGTCTGCATGCGCGCTGGTTGGAGCAACTGTCGCGCACCACACGTGAAAACGCGCGTGAGACCGCGCGGGTGCTGAACCGGGAGCATTTATCGCAGGTTATCCTTGTCACCTCAGCGGCCCACATGCGTCGAGCCTTGGCCGAATTCAAGGCTGTGGGCCTCGACGTTGTGCCTGCGCCGGTCGGTGGAGCTGGGGTTGATCACGGCTTCCTCGCTTGGTTTCCTAAAATGAGTGCACTAGAGCGTAGCTATGAGGCCTTATATGAATTTTCGGGCGAGCTGGTTGCCCGCCTCGATAGAGGTCGTTAACTATGGGTAGTCTCGATAGTTTTCGTTACACTCTGACCTCATGTTGACCTATCCCGGTTTCGATCCTGTCGCGCTCGCCATTGGGCCATTAAAAGTCCGATGGTACGGGCTCATGTATGTCATTGGATTTCTTGCCGCCTGGTGGATTGCTCGGCGCCGGGCAAGTGACCCTATGTCTACATGGAAGCCGCTCGAAGTCGACGATCTGGTTTTCTATGCCGTGTTTGGCGTCATTTTGGGTGGCCGCATCGGCTGGTTGGTTTTTTATGGCCAGCAGGCCTTAGCTGAAGATGCTCACTACTGGTACAAAATTTGGCTGGGTGGGATGAGTTTTCATGGTGGTCTTATCGGTGTACTCACGGCGCTGGTTGTCCTGGCTTTACGCTATAAACGCGCCATCGGCGATGTATTTGATTATGCGGCGCCCTTGCCGCTGATTGGCTTGTTTACTGGCCGCATTGGTAATTTCATTAATGGCGAGTTGTGGGGCAAACCGACCACGGTTCCGTGGGGTTTTGTGGTTCAAGATCCTGCTGGAGTCACGCAAGTTCTGCATCCGTCACAGTTGTATGAAGCGTGCCTTGAGGGCCTGCTTCTCTTTGCGATCCTCTGGATCTATACCATGAAGCCGCGGCCCCGATGGGCTGCATCCGGAGTGTTCCTGTTGGGTTATGGATTGTGTCGCGTCGCGGTCGAGTTTGTGCGCTTACCTGATGCGCAGCTAGGCTATCTTGCGGGTGGTTGGCTGACCATGGGCATGCTGTTATCAGTGCCTATGCTGCTGATCGGTATAGGCATGATTGTTTATGCCTATCAGCGCCGGCGCCGCTCCGGAAACTATCGCTATGAACCTGTCGCACCGTTGGACCCCCAATGAAGCAGTATCTTGAGCTGCTGCGGCATGTGCGCCAACACGGCGCCCGGAAGGCAGATCGCACGGGAACGGGAACATTGTCGATTTTTGGTTGGCAAATGCGTTTCGATTTGCGGGCTGGGTTTCCCCTCGTTACGACCAAGAGGGTGCACGTTAAAAGCATTATTCATGAGCTGTTGTGGTTTTTAAAGGGCGATACCAATACTCGCTATTTGACTGAAAACGGCGTGTCGATTTGGGATGAGTGGGCCGATGCTGACGGAAATCTTGGCCCTGTATACGGTAAGCAATGGCGTGATTGGGTCGGGCCAGACGGGCAGCATATTGATCAAATGACAAACCTGATCGAGCAAATCAAGACGAATCCAGATTCTCGTCGGCTGATTGTGAGTTCTTGGAATGTTGGTGAGCTCGACACCATGGCCCTACTGCCATGCCATGCATTTTTTCAGTTTTATGTCGCGAACGGCCGGTTGTCATGTCAGCTCTATCAGCGCAGCGCCGACCTATTTATTGGCGTACCATTTAATATCGCGAGCTATGCGTTGCTCATGCATTTGGTGGCCGCGCAGTGTGATCTTGAGCTTGGCGACTTTGTTTGGACGGGTGGGGACTGCCATCTTTATACGAATCACTTAGAGCAAGTTGATTTGCAGTTACAAAGATCACCACTGCCATTGCCGAGGCTTCACCTTAAAAAGAAACCTGCTACTGTATTTGACTATTCATTCGCGGATATTGAAATACTCGACTATGTACATCATGACGCCATCCGGGCACCGGTTGCCGTTTAACCCACTTATTTTTGTCTTGCTTAGAGGATTTTCATGACCAGCTCTACTGGCCCTTCATCGTTTCGTGTGCGGCGTTCCCCAGTTCATGGTACGGGTGTTTTTGCAGTACGGCCGATTGCCAAAGGCGAAAGAATTTCTGAGTATTACGGTGAGCGGATTTCACATGCGGAGGCCGACCGCCGTTATTCGCACAAAGCCGAGGATGATAATCACACCTTTTTATTTACTGTTAGTTCTCGAGTCGTTATTGATGGCGGAGTAGGCGATTGTCCGGCGCGTTTTATCAATCATGGCTGTGATCCGAATTGCGAGACATTAATTGAAAAGGGCAGGGTTTTTATTGAAGCCGTGCGCCCGATTAAGGCGGGTGAAGAGCTATCTTACGACTACATGATTGAGCGTGATGTCAGTGATGCGCCCAATATTGATGTGATCTATGCGTGCCGCTGTGGTGCTGAGAAGTGCCGTGGCAGTATGCTTTTGCCGAAGAAAAAGCCTAAAAAGAAGTCCACGAAGAAGACTGGGTCAAAAGCGCAGGTAAAAGCTAAAGCTAAAGCTAAGACTAAGACTAAGACTAAGACTAAGGCCAAAGCCAAGAAAACTGCAGCCAAGACCAGTCGGAATAGTGGTGCGAACGCCGTTACAAAGGCTGCGACGAAATCAACCCGAGCGCAGCGGTCCAAAATAGCGAAGCGCAGATAAAGGCGTATCAAAATAACCTACCCTCAGCTCTTAAAGGCTAAACAAACGGCCGAGCTGGAGGCAGCAGAGCAGTTAGTGGCAAGCTTGATGACCCATGGATGGGCGGTGGGAGCTGACTTTCTAGATGCCGCGCAGTGGCATGGTTTGCGGGAGAGGCTCCTTCACCTCGATGCTGTCGGACAGATGCGACCCGCTGCGACGGGAGCGGGTCGTGATGTGCGGGTGCGCACAGCGATTCGGGGTGATCAGCTGGCGTGGCTTGAGCGCCCGTACACCACCGGGGAAGAGCAGTTGCTTGGGCGTCTTGAGCAGTTACGCTGCTCGTTGAACCAGGGATTGCAGCTCGGGCTTTTTGATCTGGAATGCCAGTATGCCCTTTACCGGACAGGCGCTCGTTATGCGCGACATTCCGACATTGCGCGAGCCGGTGCCGAGCGTGTGGTGTCGGTAGTGCTGTACTTGAACGATGGTTGGCAGGTCGGTGACGGGGGTGAGTTGTGTCTTTATACCAAGGCCGGCCCCGTTCATGTGCAGCCGCGCGGTGGCTCGATCGTGCTGTTTTTAAGCGCACAATTTGAGCATGAGGTCATGATTAGTCAGCGACCACGCTGCAGCATGGCTGGCTGGTTTCGTCGTCGGGCCCGTGTCGCAGCGCACTGACTATGGCTATGTAGAACTCGAAGCCGCTCAAATGGGCGCCAGCGTCATGTTCCTAGGCCCGGGCATGCGTAGTCGGTGCGGCGAGAAGGTTACCTGAGTGGTTAAAAGCACTAACCGGTCGCGGCTGCGTACGCTCGGCTTAGCCAGCCGAGTGCTGATATAATGACCATGTGAATTCCCGCAACGTGGTGTTTGACGCTGCAAACAATATCGCCAATCTCCCGGGATTAGTCCGGGTCGGAGTACCAGATGAATGCCGTGCCCCAGTCTCATGCGGATAACAGCGAACAGGCTCTGAAGGCCTGGTGGATGCCATTTACCCATAACCGGTACTTCAAGGCGAAGCCACGCCTGATCGAGAGTGGTAGGGGTGCGTATTACCAGTTGGCCGATGGCCGACGCGTGTTCGATTGTTTGTCAGGTTTGTGGTGTTCACCCCTAGGACATTCGCACCCACGTATTGTGGAAGCGGTGAAAACACAAATTGATAAACTCGATTTTGCACCTAGCTTTCAAATGGGTCATGAGCCTGCCTTTCGGTTGGCTACGCGAATCGCAGAATTGGCAAGTCGGCCGAATGACCATGTGTTTTTTACAAATTCCGGCTCAGAGGCAGTCGACACCGCACTGAAGATTGCGATTGCCTATCATCGTCTGCGCGGCGACTCATCACGCACGCGCATCATCGGGCGTGAACGTGGCTATCACGGTGTGGGTATGGGCGGTATTTCGGTGGGCGGCATGGTTGCTAATCGCAAGATGTTTGCGCCCCTGATGTTAAACGGCGTTGATCATTTGCCTCATACTTGGAATCCAGCACACATGGCTTTCAGCAAGGGCCAGCCAACTTGGGGCGCGCATTTTGCTGATGAGCTTGAGCGGATCGTTGCCTTACATGATGCATCGACAATCGCCGCAGTCATCGTGGAGCCCATGCAAGGCTCAGGCGGCGTGCTGGTGCCGCCGGTTGGTTATCTGGAACGCCTGCGTGAGATCTGTACAAAACACGGCATTTTATTGATTTTTGATGAAGTCATCACTGGATTCGGTCGTCTCGGCAAGCCATTCGGTGCCGATTACTTCAATGTGAAGTCGGATATGACCACTTTTGCGAAGGCGGTTAATAACGCCACCATCCCGCTTGGCGGCGTTCTTGCGGCTGATGAGATTTATCAAACATTTATGACCGGGCCTGCGCACATGATTGAATTTTTCCATGGCTACACCTACTCGGCGCATCCGATGGCAGTGGCGGCAGCTCACGCGACACTTGATGTGTTGCGTGACGAAAAGCTCATTGAGCGTGCCGCGGAATTGGCTCCTGTGCTTGAAAAGGCAGTGCACTCCCTAAAGGGCGAGCCACATGTCACTGATATTCGTAACATCGGCCTCGCGGCTGCGATTGAGCTTGCGCCCATTGCCGGTCAGCCAGGGTTGCGCTCCATTCGTGTTTTTGAAAAGGCACTCGACGAGGGCTTTATGGTGCGCTTTTCAGCCGACATTCTGGCGATGGCGCCTCCGTTTGTCAGTACGCCTGCCGAAATCGAAAGCATGATCGAAGGTATCCGTCGAGCGCTCCGCGCCGTACCGGTTTGAGGAGTTAGATATCGTGAGTGTGGTTTCAACGCAAAGCGCGGCCCCGATAATTGTCGGACACTATGTTGGTGGTCAGGTGATTGAGGGTGTGGGCACGCGCCGCGCGCCAGTTTTCAACCCGGCACTCGGGCGCGTTGTGCGGCAAGTGGTACTTGCAGATATCGCTGATGTGGATGCGGCAGTGACAACCGCGGTCGCGGCCCAAGTGTCCTGGGGGCGTACACCTGCCTTGCAGCGTGCGCGCGTGTTATTCCGCTTCAAGGAACTCATTACCCAGAACCTGAAGGTGCTCGCTCGGGCGTTGTCTGAAGAGCATGGCAAAACGGTTGCTGATGCAGAAGGTGAAGTGACGCGTGGCATGGAAGTCGTGGAGTTTGCGTGTGGCGCGCCCCACTTACTCAAGGGCGAGTTCAGTGAAAGCGTCGGCACTGGCGTCGATAGCTATGGCATTCGTCAGCCGTTAGGCGTCGTTGCTGGCATCACGCCGTTCAATTTTCCGGCGATGGTGCCCATGTGGATGTTCCCAGTTGCACTCGCCTGTGGTAACGCGTTTATCTTAAAACCGTCAGAGCGCGATCCATCGGTTTCGCTGCTATTAGCCGATTTGTTGAAGCAAGCAGGGTTGCCTGATGGCGTTTTTAATGTGGTGCAGGGCGACAAAGTGGCAGTCGATGCGTTGCTCGAGCATCCGCAGATTGCAGCGATTAGTTTTGTCGGATCGACTCCCATTGCACGCTATATTCAGGCGCAGGCGGTCGCGCACGGGAAGCGTGTACAGGCACTGGGCGGCGCTAAAAATCATGCAGTGATCATGCAAGACGCCGATCTTGATGCTGCAACGGAAGCGCTGGTTGGCGCAGCCTACGGTTCTGCGGGTGAGCGGTGCATGGCGATTTCGGTCGCCGTTGCTGTTGGTGATGAGACCGCTGATGCGCTAGTGGCGCGGCTCAAGCAGCGCATTGCCAGCCTTAAGGTCGGCGCGCCCGATGCGCCGGGTATCGACATGGGTCCTTTAGTGACCGAGGTTGCGCAAGCGCGAGTGACCGGCTATATCGAGGCGGGCAGCAAAGCGGGCGCATCCTTGGTCGTCGATGGTCGTGGTGTCAAAGTGTCGGGTCTTGAGCAGGGGTTTTTCGTGGGACCCACGCTGTTTGATCACGTGACCGCCGATATGAGCATTTATCGGGAAGAAATCTTTGGGCCAGTACTATCGGTCGTCCGCGTTGCTGATTATGCGGCGGCATTGCGCTTAATCAACAGTCATGAGTTTGCGAATGGTACGACGATCTTTACCCGCAGTGGCGCGATCGCTCATGCCTTCTCGCGTGACGTCGAAGTCGGGATGGTCGGCGTAAATGTCCCTATTCCGGTGCCGATGGCGTTTCATAGTTTTGGTGGCTGGCGGGCTTCCTTGTTCGGTGATCACCACATGCATGGGCCGGAAGGTATACGCTTCAATACACGCCTAAAGACAGTCACTCAGCGGTGGCCGGAGCCGGAGGCCGTGCGCGCTGATTTTTCGATGCCGACTATGAAGTGATGAATGTGCCGTGCCGCAGGGGTGACTCCTAGGTGGCACGGCAGATGGCGCAGCAGTTGTATGCGGAAGATTATGCGCCAACCACCGTTTGGGCATTGGATGCGACGCTGCCCGCTGGATGTGCGTCGCCCTTGCCGGCCGTTGCGGATGTCGTCATTGTGGGCGCGGGCTACACGGGGCTTAGCGCTGCGCGGGAAACAGCGGCTGCCGGCCGTTCTACCGTGGTGCTCGATGCGGGCCCCATCGGTGGTGGCTGCTCCTCGCGTAATGGCGGGCAAGTTGCCTTTAGCATAAAACCCGACTACCAGACGCTCGAGCGCCGCTACGGTGCGATGCGCGCCGCAGCGCTTTACGAGGAGGGTGCTGCGGCAGTTGGGGCACTTGACGAGTTGGTGCGTCATGAGGGGCTCGCGTGTGACTGGCGCGAGAGCGGCTGCTTCATCGGTGCGCATACGCCTAGGCACTATGGGGCGCTGCAACGTTTGGCTGATGAACACAGGCGGCGATTATCGACACCTGTGGAGGTCGTGAGTCGAGCTCGCCAACACGCTGAGATCGACACTGACTTTTATCATGGCGGGGCTGTGTTTCCTGCTGATTACTCGGTGCACCCAATTAAGCTGCTTAATGCACTGCATGCGCGTGCCGTGCGTAAGGGGGCCAAAGTGTATGCGCATTGTGAGGTCCTATCGTTTCGCCGCGAGTCGCATGGTTTTGATGTGTACACCACGCAGGGCTTGGTTAAGGCACGGCAGGTTTTGCTGGCCACCAACGGCTACACGGGTGCCTTGTCTCCGTGGCATCGCCGCCGTGTTATTCCAGTAGGCAGTTATCAGATTGCGACCGAGCTACTAGAGCCTTCGTTTGTGCAATCGATGATACCGAAGGCACGCAATATCGGTGATACGCGTCATTTGGTGATGTATGCAAGGCCTACGCCGGATGGTCGTCGTATTGTTTTTGGTGGGCGGGCATCTGCCGCAGAACAAGATCTGACACGGGTTGTTCCACGACTTGTGGGCATGATGCAGCAGGTATTTCCGCAGTTGACGGGTGTGCGCATCAGTCGTGCATGGATGGGATTTGTCGGATTTACCTTCGATGAGTTGCCCCATATTGGAAACATGAACGAGCTGTTTTATTGCATGGGTTATTGCGGTCAGGGTATTCCGCTCAGTGTCTATTACGGCCGCCAAGTGGGGTTGAAAATGCTCAAGCGCGCAGGGTCGACGACCGCTCTTGACGGACTCGCCTTTCCAACACGGCCTTTTTATGGTGGGTTTCCGTGGTTTTTGCCTGCCGCAGTCCATATTTACCGGCTGCGCGACCGGTTTGGATGGTGATTTGGCACTCTTTTCGTAAGATGCGCGGCGATTCCCGAATTCCTGCGGGCAAGCTACACTGGTAACCGCAGTTGGTTGGGAACCATTGGTTATGAATGAACGCCATCGTATGACGCTGCATCGCCTTAAGCAGATGCACGCGGCTGGTGAGAAGATCGCCATGCTGACTTGCTATGACGCCGTGTTTGCTCGTCTGCTGGACGAAGCAGGGGTTGACGTGCTGTTGGTGGGTGACTCTCTAGGTATGGTGGTGCAGGGTCATTCAACGACTCTGCCAGTTTCAATGGACGAGATGGCATACCACACGGAGTGTGTCGGACGCGGTAACCGACATGCTTGGATTATTGCTGACCTGCCATTTGGTAGTTATCAGCAGTCGGTTGAGTTAGGCATAGCCAGTGCGGTTCGGTTGATGCAAGCCGGTGCGCACATGGTGAAACTGGAAGGTGGCGGCTGGACGGAGCTCCTGGTGCGCGCGCTAGCACAGCGGGGTATTCCAGTGTGTGCGCACCTGGGTTTTACGCCGCAGTCAGTATTCGCTCTTGGTGGCTACCGTGTGCAGGGTCGTGCAGAGGATGCCGCGAGTGAATTACGTGTTAACGCCCAGCAGCTCGCTGCAGCCGGTGCTGCGATGTTGGTGCTTGAGTTGGTTCCTACAGCGCTTGCCGGTGAGCTCACCCATGAATTAGCTATCCCCGTCATCGGCATCGGCGCGGGTTCACGCTGTGGCGGTCAGGTGCTGGTCTTGCATGACTTGCTGAACTTAACGGGTAGCCGTCAGCCACGTTTTGTCCGTAATTTTCTGGAGGGTGGTCTTAGCGTGCAAGACGCGGTGCGGCGTTATGTTGCCGAGGTCAAGAATGGACAATTCCCCAACGATGCTTTGCACGGGTACTGACGAGCTCGCGTGCGCGTTTATCACACGATTGCCGAACTCAGATCAGCGCTTGCTGATGCTTCGCGCCCAGTGCTCGTGCCCACTATGGGTGGCTTGCATGAAGGACACTTGTCGCTTGTGCGTGTCGCTGCTGCTGCGGGTCGGCCGGTCGTTACGAGTATTTTTGTCAATCGCCTGCAGTTTGCCCCAACTGAGGATTTTGCGCGCTATCCGCGCACATTTGATCGCGATGTTCAGTTGCTAGAGGGCGCGGGCTGTGATGCGGTGTTTGCCCCTAGCGAGATTGAGCTGTATCCGGAGCCGCAGTTATTTAAAGTGCTGCCATCCGCGCAGTTGGCCGCTGTGCTTGAGGGGGCCGTAAGACCCGACTTTTTCGCTGGCGTGTGCACGGTGGTGCTGAAGTTACTGCACATCGTCCAGCCTCATGCGGCAATTTTTGGAAAAAAGGACTACCAGCAGCTACTCGTGTTGCGAGCGATGGTGCGACAGCTCGCGCTGCCGGTCGCAATGATTGCCGCCGAGACAGTGCGAGCCTCGGATGGGCTGGCCTTATCGTCGCGCAATACCTACTTGACGGATGACCAGCGACGTCAAGCGCCCGAGTTGTATGCCACGTTGTGTCAAATGGCAGCGAGTCTACGCGCGGGCGTCAGCGCGCAGCAGATTGAGGCTGAGGCGCTGCAAATCTTAACGTCGCACGGGTGGCAGCCTGACTACGTCGCTGTGCGGCGGCAGGCGGATCTTGGGTCGGCAGAGGGGCAGGAGCCGCGGGTTATTTTGGCCGCAGCGACCCTTGGCGGTACGCGCCTGATTGATAATATTGAGGTGTGATACCGCTAAAGTTTTAATTCTGAGCGCCGTCTTGACCGCGGGTAGCCACAATGGCGAGGCCTGTTAGTACAAGATCAGGTACCTGCTCGACCTCTTGATTGAGTAAATATGGCAGTACCTGATGAGCGTCCCCACCGGTTAGTAATAGGCGCAGGGTTGTGCCGCACGACGCCCGTGTTTCGTCCCAAACCCGATCGATCAATGCCCCAATGGTGTGTAAGGCGGGGTCACTTGGTGCGGGTATTAGCGGAAAGCCGCTAGGGTCTATGGCGGGTTGCGCCTTCTCCGCACTATTCAGCAGCGGGCCTCGCGCATCGCGCATCATGGTAGTGCCCGGGACGATCAGGCCGCCACCGTGATTGCCAGAGGGGTCGATGATATCGACCGTGACGGCGGTGCCGCAGTTGACGATAATGGCCGGAAGACTTTCGCGGCGCCAGGCTGCGATCAAACCAAGCCACCGATCAACCCCAAGAGCGGTCGGACGGGTGTAGGCATTGGTAACGCCGCACAGGCTCGCGCTGGAGTGGACGAACTCGGGCTCTACTCGATATCGGTCGCGCGACCACAAGGTCAGGGCCGCAGCGAAGGACGGTCCAGCGACGCTCGCGACCACGATGCGTCTCGGCACGTTGCCTGCTGCCTCAATTTCACGTTGCCAGCTGCGGTGGCTGGCATCGTGCGCAGCGGCGCCCACGGGGGCTAGCTCTAAATAATCGAGCCAGGCCCACTTTACGCGCGTGTTGCCGACATCGAGCAATAAAATCATGAACCAGAGTCTATGGGATCTTGCGTGCCGATGCGGCACAGTTATCCTCAAGAATAGGGTAAGTTAATCGCGTTTCATTGCAGAATTTTTTGTTAATTACCACGTAAGATATTGAAATGAATAATGAATTAGTCGTTGCAGCTGCCAGAAACGGCACGATTGGGCGTGGTAACGCGCTCCCCTGGCATTTGCCCAACGACCTAAAATATTTTAAGCGCATTACGCTCGATAAGCCGATTCTCATGGGCCGGCGCACGTGGGACAGTATTGGCCGTCCCTTGCCGGGCCGCTTAAATTTAGTGCTGACTCGTGATTTAACCTTTGCGCCCGAGGGTGCGCGCGCCGTGCGCAGTTTAGCCGAGGCACGCTCGATCGCCGGTGATGCGCCGTCGCTGATGATTATTGGCGGCGCGCAGCTGTACCAGCTGTGCTTACCAGACGCCCAGGTCCTGCATTTGACGGAAGTCGATGCGGATGTGGCGGGGGATGCCTACTTTCCGCAGTGGCAGCGCGACGAGTGGCGGGAAGTGTGGCGCGAGGCCCATCCGGCCGATGAAAAGCATGCCTTTCCCTTCGCTTTTGTGCGCTTTGAGCGACGCCAAGTGTCGGCTGGGGGTTGATCCTCCCAGATCTTAAAGAGCCGATTTTACAACCGTCGATTTGTGCCAACACAGTAGCGAAAATACAGTAGCGTAAACACACAGCTGGTTCATGATATTTTTCGTTGGTCATTCGTATTGTGAGTTGCATGGAGATGTGGGCGTCTGGTGCAAGATATTTTTTTAAAAGGTGTCCTATGAATCGCATGATCTATGTGTTTGCGCTGATTATGGGTGTGACGTTGACGGGGAGCGCTGTTGCGGCAGAAGACGGGCAAGAGCCAGGTATTTGGCAGGCGCGTAGTGTGCAAATCACCTACATGGGCATAACTTCCCATTACTCATGTGATGGGCTGGAAGGTAAGTTACAGCTACTACTCGGGCTTGCTGGAGTCGGTCCACATGCGCGGGTCAGAGCCAGCTGTAGTAACCCCATGGGCGGGCCATCGCGTATCACATCGGCGCGTCTGACTTTTAATGCGTTAGCGCCTGCTGATTCGATCAAGGTTGCGCCTGCGGCTGCTGCGCAAGGCATGGTGACCGAGCAGGCAGTGAGTGTTCCGGGTATTTGGAAGCGGGTGACGATATCGGAGCGCACCCCATTTGGAATTCAAGCGGGCGATTGCGAACTTATCGAGCAGTTCATACGCGAGATTTTACCCTTAATGGCGGTACGCAACGTCGATAGCGACATGCGCTGCGTTCCTCATCAGGAGACTATCGGTGGCATCCACTTAACGTTTGAGGTCTTTACGACGCCATCGGTACCGAAAATCGTGAAGCCGGGCCGTGCGCCCGCGCACTAGTCCTGATCGTTAATCTCAGAAGACTCGAGACGGCGGTGACCATCGCCGGTCACCTGTATGGGTGAACCATCCTGATCAAGTCGTAGCGCCGTTAAGTGCCCGCCCCAGACGCAGCCGGTGTCTAATCCCACAACATGATCTGCATTGTGGTACCCCAGAGCAGACCAATGACCGAAGACAATGCGTTGGTCTGTGGTGCGGCGGTTCGGCGCCCGAAACCAGGGGAATGCACCGGTCGGCATGTCATTGACTTGCCCTTTGAATTTCAGGAAGAGCCGCCCATCAGAGTTGCAGACGCGTAGACGGGTCAGGCAATTGACGGAGAAGCGCAGCCGGTCCTGTTCGGCGAGTTCTGGCGTCCAGATATCGGGTGTATCGCCATACATACTGGCAAAGAACTCTAGCGGCGAGTTTATTAGCGCCATCTCGACCTCGCGCGCGCAGCGAGTGCTCATCGCAAGGTCCCACTGAGGAGGTAAACCTGCGTGAACCATGGACGTGTTCAGGGCCGCATCTGTGTGTAGTAGCGGCCTGTGTAGCAGCCAAGCTAGGAGTTCGTCACGATCCGGAGCGACGAGCACTGCCTGCAGCGTATCACTGCGTTTTGCTTTGCGATGCGGTTGATGGGCCAGCGCCAGCAGGTGTAAGTCATGGTTGCCAAGCACGACAGTTGCGACGGGCCCTAACGCCGCAACAAAGCGCAAAACGTTGAGCGATTGCGGACCGCGATTGACGAGATCGCCGGTCAGCCAGAGCTGGTCCTGCGTCTCGTCGAAACGGATCTTATCTAATAGGCGCCGTAACTCGTCGTAACATCCCTGCAGATCGCCGATTGCGTAGACTGCCATGCGTGCTAATCAGTGAACGACGCCGGGCACCGCTAAAGAGAACGGTGAAATCGGTGCATCAAACATAAGGCCGTCATCAGCGATCATCTGGTAGCTGCCTTGCATAGAGCCGACCGGAGTCTCTAAAACCGCGCCACTCGAATAGCGAAAGCCCTGCCCAGGCTGTAAGTAAGGCTGTTCACCCACGACGCCGTCGCCGCGCACTTCCTGCACCTTGCCGTTCGCATCCGTGATCAGCCAGTGGCGTGTTAATAATTTTGCAGGGACTTGGCCTGAGTTCTTGATGGTAATTGTGTAGGCGAATACAAACCGCTTGTCGCTGGGATCTGACTGCTCTTGTATATAAGCCGTTACGACATCGATATTGATGTGGTGTGCTACTGCGTTCATAAAGTTACCTGACTCTCACTGCAAGTACATCACAGGGCGATGTATGCAGCACAGTGTCCTCTGTGAGATTGAAAAATATAGAAGGTCCATGACGTTTATGGCTACCGATGACAATCAGATCGCTACCTATTGCAGTTGCTATGCGAACGATCTCACGCTTTTTATTACCAGAAGTTACGAACATTTGGGCATTAGCCAGGCCAATGTCCTCAATGATTTCACGCAACCGAATCTCAGACTTGCAGATTAGATCTTGCTCCACTTCACATGTGGGTAGCAAGATCTCCCCGATTGGTTCGATTGGTACATAATCAACCACGTGCAGAAAGGAGACTGTTGCGCCTGTGGCCGCTGCTACTGTTCGAGCTCGCATTCCTACATGGAGGCTATCCGGTCCTAGATCAAGGACTGCCAGAATTTTTTGATACAGCCGCGGTTCATCTATTAAGGTGGTCACACTTAAAAGAGTAGCAAAATTATGCCACTGAGGGCGCTTTTGTGTTGCTTAAGCGCGCAAAGTCAGCAGGTGATAGCGTCTCAGCGCGGCGGCTAGGATCAATGAGCGTTTCCTCAAAGCCAGCGCTGTCAACAAGGGCCCGCAAAGAGTTGCGTAGTGTCTTACGGCGCTGGCCAAAGGCCGCACTGACAACCTGAGCGAACCGTGCGGTATTGTCAATTTGAAATGGTGGGGCGTTGTGTGGCAGCAGACGTACCACTGACGAGTTGACTTTAGGTGGTGGCGTAAACGCTTCGGGCCCTACATTAAAGAGGTGTTCGACGCGGCAATGTACGGCCAGCATCACGGTGAGCCTGCCATAATCACCGGTGTCGGGACGTGCAGCCATGCGCATGACAACCTCCTTTTGTAGCATGAAGTGCATGTCTTTAATGCACGCTGCCGCGCTCAGTACATGAAACAGTAGTGGGGTGGATATGTTGTAGGGCAGGTTGCCGCACAGCCGTATTTGTGGCGAATCCGTCGCCAGCGACTTAAAGTCCACCTTCAGCACATCGGCGGCATGCACGGTGAGTTTTCCCAAAGAGGCGGCGCGCTCCTCTAAAATAGGAATGACGTCGCGATCAAGTTCGATTACTTCCAGTGCTTGGCAGCGACTTAGTAGGGGTAGCGTCAATGCACCTAGCCCGGGACCGATCTCGATCAGTCGATCGCCCACTTGTGGGTCGATGGCATCGATGATGTCGCTGATGATGTGCTGGTCATGTAAAAAGTGCTGGCCAAAACGCTTTCGGGCGCGAATACGCGAATCCGCGGCGGGGCTATATTGCGTCATAGCCGCGCCGCGGCGATAGCAAGCTGTACTGCCGCAATTAAGCTACCCGGGTCTGCGCGGCCCGTTCCCGCAAGATCAAGAGCCGTGCCATGATCAACAGAAGTCCGGATGATCGGCAGACCAAGAGTGACATTCACGGCGTTACCGAAACCCGCATACTTGAGTACCGGAAGCCCCTGATCGTGATACATCGCAAAGACTGCATCAGCGTCCTTTAGCTGTCGTGGTGTAAAGGCGGTATCAGCAGGAACCGGCCCACGCGCAGCAATTCCTGCCTGTATGGCGCTTTGGACCGCGGGAGCGATGACTTCAATATCCTCGCGCCCTAGATGACCGGACTCCCCTGCATGGGGATTTAAGCCACAGACCACAATGCGAGGTCGGACCAAGCCGAACCGCTCTTTTAGACCATCGTTGAGTATCGTGAGTAGCTCAACCAAAGTCTCTTTGGTCAACGCGTCAGGCACCGCGCGTAGGGGCAGATGTGTAGTAGCCAGTGCTACACGTAAACTGCCTGCAACAAGCAGCATGAGTGGTCGCGGAGAGTGCGTCAGTTCTGCTAGGTATTCAGTATGGCCGCTGAACAGAGCGCCCGACTCGATGAGTGTGCTTTTTTGGACCGGAGCGGTGACCATCGCCGCATAATGGCCTGATAGACAGCCTCGAGCGCTGTCTCGAATTAATTCGAGTACATAGCCCGCATTGCCGATATCAAGCCGACCTGCCACCACTGGGTGAGGGGCTGTGTAAGGCACGACCTGCAGCAGACCGAGGGCATGAGGCGCTACGGTCTCGTGTGTCACCGTCACGATACGCACTGATTTGCCGAGTTCCTGGCATCGCTGGACTAGTATCACTGGGTCTGCTGCAATGGCAAGGCGACAGCGAAGTTCGTTGTCGGCGAGCGCGAGGCACAGGTCTGGCCCCACGCCTGCCGGCTCTCCAGAGGTCACGATGATTGGCTTAAGAGCTCCCGAGGAACGGTCAGGCAGCATGTGCGCGTCAGGTGCGGATATCTACAAAAGCCTCGTCGCGTAGGCGCCGCAGCCACAGTTCCGTCTCTTCATCAACCTTGCTTGCGCGAATTTGTTCAAACGCTTTACGGCGGCGCTCCTCAGTACTCATGTCTTGCGTGCGTTTGCCAAGGAGCTGCGCGATATGCCATCCATACTGAGTGTGGAAGGGTTGGCTCAACTCGCTCTCGTGGAGCTGCTCTAACTGTTGTTGGAACTCAGGTACAAAAGCGCCATCACTCGTCCAACCGAGATCGCCGCCTTCGGTTGCCGACCCGGTGTCTTCAGAGATCGCTTTTGCTATTGCCGCAAAATCGTCAGTGCCATTTGCGATTCGGTCACGGATTATCTGCAGGCGTCCACGAATCGTTTCATCATCTTGCAGTTCGTTTGTTTTGAGCAAAATGTGCCGGCCATGAATCTGCGATACGAGCAACGCATCGGTGTCGCTTCGTCTCTCATTGAGGCGAATAATATGAAAACCTGAAGGTGTGCGTACGGGTCTGGAGATTTCGCCTGGCTTCATCTGACTAACGACGTCAGCCATGAAGGAAGGAAGCTCGCTGCCTTTGCGCCAGCCGAGTTGGCCGCGTTCTAATGCTGTTTGGGCTTGCGAGTTCGCTACGGCAAGTTGACCAAAGTCCTCGCCACTTTGCGCGCGGCTATAAATTTCCTCGGTACGTTTTTCAACCTGTTCCAGTTGCCCGGGTGATGCAGCCTCTGGCAGCGCGATCAAAATATGCGAAACGTTGTACTCTGCTCGTCCGGTTTTGTCTGCTGATTGCTTTGCTAAAAACTGATCAAGTTCACGCGGGCTCACATAGATGTGAGCGTATACATCGCGCTGCCGCAGCATGGACAGAGTCATCTCACGTCGTACCTGTTCGCGATATTCAGCGTAGTTGATTCCCTCTTTCGCGAGGGCATCTGGTAGTTCACTAAAGTCGATTTTGTTCTGTTTTGCCACTTCACGCAGCGCATTGTTGAGTGCCTCATCAGCAACTTTGAGGCCAATTTTTTGAGCCCGCTGCATCTGCACTTCCTGAATCACCAAGCGCTCGGTAATTTGCTGCCGTAGCACGGATGGAGGTGGCAGCGGCGTACCTTGTTCGCGTAGGCGACGGGTAATGCTCGCCACTTGCTCATCAACCTGACTTTGCAAGACCACGCCATCGTTGACGACCACTGTGATGCGATCAAGGAGTTCGCCTTGACCACCGATGTCGCGGGTTTGTGCGGATACGCTCGCCGCCGCCAAGGCGGCGCACAGCAGCAAGATTTTCATGAATCGACCCATAAACTGCTCACTCTGTACTATTTTCAGATGCGGCCGAAGAGTATCCCCGAATAGACCGCGCGAGGAAAGCATCGGACTGCTCTCCGACACTGGAAAGCCCGTTGAGTTCAAATTGTAAGGTAATCGCCGTATCTTGGGTGCCTGTTTGGTTACTAACGTAATGACGCATCAATAATCCTACGCGCCAGCAACAGGAGCGGTACTGAAATCCTGCCAAAGACTCGATATTTTGCTTGTCTTTGATGGAAAAGACCTCACGAGCATAGACGGTCCAAGAGTCTTTGATCGGCCAAACGAAGGAGGTATCAACCTGCTCGAGCAGGCTACGACGGAATCGGTAACCCAGATTAACGACCCGATCCCCCTTCGGTTGATACTGGAGCTGTACTTCGCTTAGATCCGAATGCTTGTTGTGGGGATCCCATTGCTCTCCCAAGCGCACATTCCAATGGGCATAGGCGTTGATACCAAGATCTGCCACTAGGTCCGAGGTGTGTCCGGTGACTGTGGGGGTATTCGGCAGCTGAACTTTGGGCGGTGTGAAGTAATAGATCTCACCGATGGTAAGGTCGAGCAATTGCTTACCAGACGCTGCGTCCACGAGGCGACTAGTTTCGCCAATGGCTACTTGGTTGGCGTCTCCCAGTCTGTCGCCGCCAACAAAGCGCTCGCTACGAAATAGTTGGATCATATTCAGGTCAGGAAGTGACGTATCGAAGCTTGGTAGCTTGAACTGATCGCGATAGGGGATATAAGTGTAGAGCATGCGCGGTTCGATGGTCTGAATTTGCTTGCCCGTATCGCGCTCAAATATGAGGCCGCTATCCACGGTAGCGATCGGCGTGGAAATCGACGGGCTTGAATCCACACCCGGATCATTGCGCAAGGCATAGCGGGTGCTGCGCCAGCCAATCGCTGGTTTTATAAATTCTCCTGGTTGTCCAATCAGCCAGCTTGCACTGGGCTCTATTGAAAAGCGACCACCTTGTAGGCCCGTATCGCGCGTAAAGTTGACCGCCTCACCACGCACATCCAGTCCAAGTCCTTGAGAGTTATTCCAGTGACCTTCGATGGCGAGTTCAGGCGCGCGAGTATAGGGTCTCGCAGCGCTCGCTAAGGTCTGATCAATGGTCTGGAACTGATCGACCAGTGCGATTGCATGCCAGTAATCGTCCAAGTATGTCAGTGCGGCTGAGCGTGTCAGAAATGGAATACTGGTGCCTTCAGGTCCTTGAGCGAAGTCTTGAAAGTAACTACTGTCACTGGCGTAGGCGATGTTCGTATCAAAGCGTAAACTGCCGAAAAAATCTGACTTGTCAAAAAAACGCAGCAAGCTACGATCGCGCCCAGCAATTGTGTCGTGCGGTAACCAGTCGCTATGAAGTTCACCGCTTGAAGTGCCAGTAAGATAACGAAATTCACTACCAATAGTTGCGCCGCGTTTCGCCATAAAACCCGGCATCAAGGTGGCATCAATGTTTGTTGCAATATTTAAGTAATACGGTGTGACCAGTGTCAGCCCTTTGCGACTGGAATCGCCAAATACGGGGAATAAAAACCCCGACTTGCGCTCGTCGCCAACTGGGAACGAGATGATGGGCAAATGCAGCAGGGGTAGGCCCATAAAGTCTAGGTGCACATTATGTGCAACGCCCTCATGGTCGTGCTGATTGATGGCAATGCTGTTAGCACGTAACTGCCAATCAGGGTGATCTGCAGGACAGGCTGAGTACTCCGCATGCTGTAGGCGTAGATTGCCATCGGCCGCGAGTGTGATGGAGTCTGCATGGCCTCTCACCGACAAGCTCGGTAGTTCAAAGGTCGCATTATCAAACTGTCCACTGTTGGCTTCGGTTTGCCAATGGGCTGCGGTACCCGATACTGTCAGTTTCGGGTCTTTGAACTGTACGGTGCCCGACGCGCTAAAAGCGTGAGTAGTCGCATTGTAGATTGCCTGTTCAGAGCTCAGCGTGCGAGTGCCTTGACGTAATTCGACAGGGCCTTTGAGATTCGCATCGCCCAGATCCGTGACATCGGCGCCCGCGCTACTAATCTCAACGTGAGCTGGGTCGGTGGCGGCGATACTGTCCGTGGTGACAGCGGGGCCTGTGAGCGCATGGATTTGCGCTGGTGTAGCGCACGGCGGCGCGGCCTGACACAGTGTTGCCGTGCATAGAAGGCCCGCAAGTAGGTCGCGGCACGCGCGCAGACAAGGACGGTGGGGGGGTATCGTTGGCAACGTGTCAGCCTGGTCAATTAGGTCATAAATGGCACCGCTGCAACGGTGAGCCTAGCATTATAATCTCTGGCATATGGTCCACGTCATAGATACTGCAGTCGATTCCCGTCGCGCACTACTTGAGCGCTGGCTGACCCATGATTTGAAGCTGTCCGTGACTCGCGTGGAGCCTGCCTCTGCGGATGCGAGTTTTCGGCGCTATTTTCGCGTCACCAGCGCCGATTCCAGTCTAATTGTGATGGATGCACCCCCTGACCGGGAGGATTTGGGCCCTTTTATGGCAATTGCAGGCGCCTTGGGGCAGCTGGGGCTTCATGTCCCAAACGTCGTCGCGGCGGATACCCAGCGAGGCTTCCTATTATTGACGGATTTAGGCTCTACACACTACTTGGCCGCCCTCAATGCGGGCAGCGACCCGGAGACGTTATACGCAGATGCGGTCACAGCGCTCATCAGGATGCAGGCCGGAGGGCAGAACCTCAATGTCGAGCTACCCATGTACAGCCGTGAGTTGCTTGATCGCGAGGTACAGCTGTTTCCGGAGTGGTTTTTGCAGTTTCATCTGCAGGTCGCACTACAGCCAGAGCTGCTCTTGACGTTGAGTCGGATATCGGCAGTCCTTGCAAGTGCGGCACTGGGTCAGACTCAGGTCATCGTGCATCGGGATTTTCATTCTCGTAACCTCATGCTGACTCAGGACGGTAATCCTGGCATTTTGGATTTTCAGGATGCGGTGCGCGGGGCTATTACCTACGACCTGGTCTCCCTCTATAAAGATTGCTACGTGGTCTGGCCGCGCGAGCGCGTGCTCGGTTGGCTGCGGGAGTATCGGGCACGGGCACTCGACGCTGGCCTTGCGGTTGGAGCCGATGAGCATGAGTTTGTTCGCTGGTTTGATTTGATGGGAGTGCAGCGCCACTTAAAAGTACTCGGGATATTTGCGCGATTATGGTATCGCGATGGAAAAGCCGGCTACCTGCGCGACTTGCCGGTGGTCTTGCAATATGTGCTGGATGCCGCTGCTATGTATCCTGAGTTGAGTGAGTTACACGTTTTGATGAAGGATGTCGTTGTGCCACGTTTTGCGGCAGCGCAGGCACGAGTCGTGCAATGAGCATGGTTAAGCGCGCTATGGTTCTTGCCGCTGGCAGGGGTGAGCGTATGCGGCCGCTCACCGATAAGGTGCCAAAGCCATTGCTCCGAGTTGGTAGCCAAACATTGATTGAGCGTCATTTGGTGCAGTTGGCCCGTGTCGGGATTCATGAGGTGGCTGTCAACGTGTCGTGGCTGGGTGCGGCACTGCAGGATGCACTAGGAAGTGGCAGTAGGTATGACGTACGCATTCACTGGTTTGATGAAGGCCCAGAGTCCCTGGAAACGGCGGGTGGAATTGTTAACGCACTGGGTTTTTTTGCTGATGAACCCTTTGTAGTCGTGAATGCCGATGTCTATACCGATCATTCACTGCGACTTGCGGAGCCGGCCCCAGGCAAGCTCGCCTCACTCGTGTTAGTGCCGAACCCTCCCCAGCATCCGCGAGGAGATTTCGGTCTGGAGTGCAACGAGTTACGGCTTGGCGCGTCGAGTCGCTATACGTTTGCCGGAATCGCTTGTTATCACCCGAAATTCTTTGCGGGACTCGGTTCGGGCAAGCGTCCATTGAAGCCGTTGCTCGACTTGGCGGCGGGGGCAGGATTAGTGAGCGCAACGGTGTATGACGGTGTATGGGAAGATGTCGGAACGCCAGAGCGTCTCGCTGCGCTGGATGCCAAAGTAAGCAAGACATAAGGCGCGCACGGCACGCTTAAAGAGCAGAGTGTATATGGCGGAATTCAAAGGAATCCCAGTAGTTACAACGGCTAGTGGGAAAAAGTACGTAACCCCTCAGGGGTTTACTGCAATTCGTGATGGCATCAAGGCGTCAGCCTCGGCGACGCCGATGACAGCCGGTGGGAAACCCGTGTGGTTGCGCGCTCCTATGCCGGCCGGCGCCGGTTTTGAAGCAGTCCAGCGCACCGTACGTGAGCATCGTCTCGCGACAGTGTGTGAAGAGGCAAAGTGTCCGAACATTGGTGAGTGCTGGAACGCTGGGACTGCGACCATCATGCTGATGGGCGCAGTTTGTACGCGTGCATGTCGCTTCTGTTCGGTCGATACGGGCAATCCACAAGGTTGGTTGGACGCCGAGGAGCCCGCGAATGTGGCGCGCACAGTTGAGTTGATGGGCCTGCGCTATGTGGTACTCACGTCGGTGAATCGTGATGATTTGACGGATGGAGGAGCTGAGCACTACGCGGCGTGTATTCGAGCCATTAAGTTGGCAATGCCGACGACTGCGGTCGAGGCGCTAACACCCGATTTTCAGGGCTCAATGGCGGCAATTCAGACCGTGGTTGACACAGGTCTTGAGGTATTTGCTCAAAACATTGAAACCGTCGAGCGTCTGACCCATCCGGTGCGCGATCCGCGCGCAGGTTATAAGCAAACCTTGGATGTGCTGGCGATGGCAAAAGCGCGACGCTCTGATGTGCTGGTTAAATCGAGTCTTATGCTTGGACTTGGGGAAACAACTGCCGAAGTGCTGCAGTGTATGCGCGACCTGGCAGCGGCTGGTACGGATGTGCTGACTCTAGGACAGTATCTGCGGCCAACTCCCAACCATCTTTCGGTGAATCGCTATGTTTCGCCGGAGGAGTTCCAGAGTTTGCGTCAGCAGGCCCTTGAGCTCGGTTTTCTTGAGTGTGTCGCCGGCCCGCTTGTGCGCTCCAGTTATCGAGCTGAGCGCGTCCTTGAACGCAACAACGCCGGCTTGCCGTGAAGGCGACCGCTCGCTGGTTGGGGCGCGTTGAGTACGAACCAACGTGGCGCGCGATGCAGCAGTTTACCGAAGCGCGCACGTCCGAAACAGCCGACGAGGTATGGTTTTTAGAGCATCCGCCTGTGTATACGCTGGGCATGAACGCTGACCCGCGCCATGTGTTGGATGCTGGCTCAATTCCGCAGGTCACGATTGACCGAGGCGGTCAGGTCACTTATCACGGACCTGGGCAGCTTGTAGCTTACGTTTTGTTGGATTTACGTCGCTTGAGCCTTGGCGTGCGGCCGCTTGTCACTGGGCTGGAGCAAGCGCTTGTCGCGCTGTCTTGTGAGTTTGGCGTCACTGCAGTGCCGCGGCGCGATGCCCCTGGCGTTTACGTTAACGGCGCGAAGCTTGCGAGTCTTGGCTTGCGCATTCGGCGCGGTTGCTGCTACCACGGCGTTGCGTTAAACGTTGCTATGGATCTTGAACCATTTAGTCGTATCAATCCGTGTGGCCATGAGGGCTTGTCAGTCGTGGATCTTGCGCGTCTTGGCGTGCATCAGCAGCCAAGGTTACTAGCGCCGCGGTTGTTGGCACATTTGGTAGACACACTCAAACTCGAATGCGCGATGAACCTGATTGATACAGATAGCGTCTAGAGTGCGAAAAGCACAAGACCAGTGGCATGCAGGCTCTTATAGATGGTGTCGAGCTGCGCGCGATCTTTGACGGGAACTGTGCAGGTGAGTGAAAGGTAGGTACCGTCTCGGCTATGCCGCTCTGTCACGGGTATGTCGTGAAGTCCCGTCTGTTGAGTGAGCACGTAAAGCATCGCACTGCGAAATTCGGGTGTTTTTCGACCCATTACTTTGATTGGATAGTCGCACGGAAACTCAATTAGTGAGTCTGCTGCAGGGGGCGTCAGCGGTTCCAATGCGTCAGGCCACTTTTTGGTGTGCAACGGTTTGCCGGTACTCGACGAACGCGCTGTATACCCTCTTCCACAGCGGGCCAGGCTCTCCAGTGCCGACAGGCTTTCCATTCAATAGAGTCACTGGAATGACGCCGCGCGTGGCGAAGCCCAGCATTAGTTCGTCAGCCTGCAGTAGCATTGCTTCAGGAATCGGTTCGATACACACCTTTATGCCAGCAGCTACCGCGAGCTTAAGGCATAAATCTCGCGTAGTTCCTGGCAGGATTTCCGGTCCATAGGGCGGCGCGTACAGTGTGGCGTCAAGCCCAACCAATACTGAGGATGACGCGCCCTCGCGCAGAAAGCCATCAGCAATCAAGATTGCCTCAAGCGCGTGTGCCTGCACCGCGGCCGTTTTAGCAAAAACGTTACCCAATAAGGCAGTGCTTTTAATGTCGCAGCGCTTCCAGCGAGGATCGGCTACGGTAATTGCACCGACGCCCTTGGCGATGACGGTTGGATCCTCGCTTATTGTCGGCGTAGCCATCATAAAAATGGTCGGGGTGATTCCGTTTGGCATGGCGTGGTTGCGGGTTTCCTCCGCGCCGCGACTCACTTGAATATAAATATTCATGTCAGTTGCGCCATTTTTCGCGATGAGATTCGCGATGATTTGCCGCCAACTGTCGTGCTCATGCGGATTTCGAATACTCATTTCGCCTAAGCTGCGCTCTAAGCGCGCAAGATGCTCCTGCTCTAGAAATGGCCGCCCGTTGTAGACAGGAATCACTTCGTATACGGCATCACCAAATAGAAAGCCACGATCTAAAGGCGAGATTCGTGCCTCAGAAAGTGGCAGCAGTTGTCCATTTAGGAATGCAAACGGGAGCGGGGTAGCCATTATTGAAACCACAGTTTAATTGTGTCGACGAGTTGCCTAAAAATGTTGCCCTTGGGCACATCTGCTGACGGAAATACAGCTAAGTCGGCAATGGTGGTATCGCCAACACTGACGCGCAAGTGGCCTACCGTTGTGTTGGCAGTTAAAGGCGCAATCAAGCGTTGATTAAGGTACAGCTGTGCTTTAGCAAGACCTAGCTGACCGCGTGGCGCCGTTGCATAGGCGTCTTCATGCACCGTGACGGCGACTGGGTCTCCGGTCTTAAAGACATGGGCGCTACCGATCGCCTGACCATGGCTATACAGACGGCGGCTCTCGTAAAAGCTAAATCCGTAGCCGAGCAATGCAGCGCTTGCATCTTCTCGTGCTTTTGGACTGGCTGTGCCTAGCACGACTGATACTAGCCGCATGCCGCCACGCAGGGCTGACGTTGCAAGACAATAGCCAGCCGATTCGGTGTGGCCTGTTTTAATGCCGTCCACCGTAGGATCGCGTTCGAGCAAGCCATTACGGTTTTGCTGAGTGATGTTGTTATAGGTAAATTCACGCTGTGAGTACCATTTGTAGTACTCGGGAAACTCGCGCACGATTGCCGCGCCAAGAATTCCAATATCGCGAGCGGTCGTGTAATGCTGCGGGTCGGGGAGTCCCGTACTGTTCGTCCAGTGCGAACCCTTGAGGCCGAGCCGTTGTGCATATTGGTTCATGAGGATCGCAAACGTATCCTCTGAGCCTGCCACGGCTTCGGCTAGCGCAATCGTTGCATCATTACCTGACTGAACGATCATTCCTTGAATCAATAAGTCAACTCTGACTTGGCTGCCCACGTCCACGAAAGTCCGTGATCCTTCGGCCTTCCAGGCGTGTGTTGAGATTGGGATGGCTTGATCGAGGCGGAGTTTTCCATCGCGCAGCGCATGAAATACTGCATACGCTGTCATGAGCTTCGTGAGGCTTGCTGGCTCCATGCGATCGTTGTCGTTTTGACCAACCAAAATATGACCACTGAACGCGTCCAGTAGCACATATCCTTTGGCCGCAATCGCAGGAGGCGGCGGAATTGGTGCTGCACTCGGTGCTGCAATCGGCGCTGAGGGTCGTGCCATGCTGAGTGAGAGAAGCAAGCTGCAGCTGAGCGCAAATAATGAGCGTAGGAGGTATTTTTTTGGCATACGCCTCAGTGACTATATAAGTGAAGTTAAGCTTAGTTTACCGCTTGCTGAGCCCGCCGTCCTCACGCAAGCCGACTTTTTGAGTTGTGAGGGATTACAGCCCGAGTGTGACCTGACTGATGGATAGTGCATGCAGTCGATTCACTAAGACATCGTATGCCGCTACGGACTCAATCGGCCCAATGCGCACGCGATGCAGTGGTTTCCCCTGGGTTGTTTCGCTCTTTATAAAGACACCGAAGAGTCCTGCCGCCGAGAGTCGGTCTTTCAATTTCAGAGCGTTTGCCTCAAGAGAGAATGCCCCTACTTGAGCATATATGTCGCTCGGCTTTGGTATCGCCGGCGCAGGTCCATCGGGTTGCAGTGTTGCTACCTCGACTAAGGTCGTGCCGGAGCGCACCATATCTAGCCGTAGGGCAGCAGCGTAGGATAAGTCGATGATCCGGTTTGTCTTAAAAGGTCCGCGGTCATTGAGCCGGACGACGATGGAGCGTCCATTCGTGAGGTTGGTGACGCGCGCGTAGGCGGGCAGCGGTAGCGTTTTATGGGCAGCGGTCATCGAGTACATATCGTAGGGTTCACCGATGCTGGTTGATTGCCCATGAAAATCAGGGCCATACCAAGAGGCGACGCCACGCTCGATGTAGCCTGCCGAGTCGTTGAGGACGCTATAGCGCTGTCCCATCACTTCATAAAATGGCGGATTACCCAGCACTGCGCGCGGCTCGGCCTTAGGAATCGCATCGGGTAATTTTAGTAGCTCGCTATCGCTCGGTCGGGTGCGTGATGCCGCTGGCGGTGCGAGTTTAGGCAGTGATCGATTGGCCGGTTGCGGCAACGGTGCCCGTCGTGGCGGCGTGCCGCAGCCAGCGATGACGACCAGTAATAGCACGACAAGGCTACCGCGTACGGCCGCCGCCCATGGGTATGCTGATTTCACGGGTGAGTGGTTTGTGTGATTACGGAAGATGTGGGGCTCGTTCCTGATGCAATCGCGTCAGCGAGCTCGCTAACCGCCAGTGCATACATGTTGCTGTTGTTGTAGCGGGTGATAACCCAAAAATTATGGAAGCCCACTCGGTAGGTTGGTCCGTCAGCATCGCGTAGCGCTAAAAACACCGCGCGGGTTTCGTCTCTGACTGGAGCATCAAATAGGACTCCTTTTGAGCGCAGACCGGCGACGCTTTCAGTCAACTCAATTCGACCGGCGGGTAAATCGGCTACGTCCGGATACCAAAGGTCGGCTTTCGCTACCACAGGTTCCCCGGATTTCCAGCCATGGATCACAAAATAGCGCGCGACGCTTTGAATGATATCGGGCCAGCTGTTCCACAAGTCGATTCGACCATCGTTGTCGCCATCCGCCGCAAACTCGCGGTAGCTGCGTGGCATGAATTGGGGTGCGCCCATCGCCCCACCATATGAGCCCGTCACCTTCAAAGGATCGAATTTCGCTTCCTTGGACAGCAGCAAAAATTGTTCAAGTTCGCTCCGAAAATAACTGGCGCGCGGTGGATAATCGAACGCAAGCGTCGCAAGTGCGTCAAGAACGCGATACGTGCCAGTTATCTTTCCATAGGAGGTCTCAACGCCAACGATTGCGCAGATAATTTCTGGTGGAACCCCCGTTTTTCGACTTGTCTCCTCAAGTTGCGCACGGTGCTCAACAAAAAACTCACGGCCCTCGCGGATGCGCCGCTCAGTGATAAATATTGCGCGGTAATCATGCCAAGCGCGTACATGCTCGGCCGGTTTCGACATCGTATCAACAATAGACTGCTTGAAATCAGCATGCAAAAGCACGTCTGTTACCCACTGACGATCAAGATGATCGCGGGTAACTATTTGATTAATGAATGTCTGTACGTCAGGCTTCTCTAAACTCAGTGTTGCAGCCAACGATGGCACGGACCACATAAGCAGAGTCGTCAGGAGATATCGCACTAAAGCTCGTATTGATATCATTAAGCGCCCACTAGTTTACGGTGTCTATGTAACGACATGAGGACTCCAAAACTCGCCATCAGCGTGACCATTGCGGTTCCACCGTAGCTCACCAGTGGTAACGGGACGCCCACCACCGGCAGAATCCCGCTAACCATACCCATATTGACGAACACATAAACAAAGAACGTAAGCGCGATACTGCCACAGACCAATCGCGCGTAAGTGTCCTGGGCCTCAGACGCCAGATACAAGGCGCGGCCGATGACTGCAGCGTACAGGCCTATGAGCAGCAGCTGTCCCAACAGGCCCAATTCTTCGCCGACGACCGCAAAAATAAAGTCAGTCGACCGCTCTGGCAGAAACTCCAGCTGAGCCTGGCTGCCGTTCATCCAGCCTTTACCAAAAAGGCCACCAGAGCCTATGGCGATTTGGGATTGAATGCTGTGGTAGCCGGCGCCAAGTGGGTCTTGAGAGGGGTCAAGAAAAGTAAACAGGCGCTGCTTTTGATAGTCATGCATAAAGTGCCATGCCACGGGTAGGGCACTACCGAAGGCAAGAATGCCGGTCGCAATCACGCCACGCGAGAGACCCGCTAAAAAAATAACCAAGATACCTGAGGCAGCAACCAATAGGGCAGTACCAAGGTCTGGTTGTTTGGCAATGATGAGACTGGGCACGAGAATGATAACTAGCAGCACTAAGACTTCATAGAGTCGTGGCGGTAGTGGTCGTGAGTGCAAGAACCACGCACACATCATGGGCACCCCGATTTTCATGAGTTCAGAGGGCTGAAATCGTAGCGGGCCGAGGACCAGCCAGCGCTGCGCACCTTTGCCAATGTGACCGTGGAGCATCACAATGATTAGCAGGACGATGCCGATGCTGTATATAAAAGGCGACAATCGCCGCAGCCACGCAGGAGGGATCTGAGCGATAAGCACTAGCATGACAATGGCCAGCGCAAGTCGTCCGACTTGCCCGACCCACTGGGCCATGTTTTCACCCAACGCGCTGTACAACACAAAAAGACCGAAGCAGGCCACCGCACCAAGTAATCCAAGCAAAAATCCATCCAGATGCAAGCTGCGCAGTGCCACTGCCAGTACAGACAACAGCTTTTTTGTAGTGGAGCCTTCGTTAAAAATTTTCGACATAAGTTACTTGCGCGCTTTGGTGGCCTGCTGGCCGTAGTCGCCGAGTAAATAGGCATCAAAGATACGCCGTGCGATCGGCGCAGCAACAGTGCCCCCGTGCCCACCATTTTCGACAAGGATGGCCACGACTATTTTAGGCGCCTCTGCTGGAGCGAAAGCGACAAATAGCGCGTGATCACGCAGTTTTTCATCGACATCATTTGCATTGTACTTTTCATTTTGACCAAGACTGAAAACCTGCGCGGTACCGGTTTTGGCAGCAATCCGATAGGAGGTTCCATGCCCTAGTCCCGCTGCTGCGGTGCCCCCAGCCTCGGTTGCCATTTCCATGCCCTCAACGATCACTTCCCAGTTGCTCGGATTCTTTATAACAACCGCGGGATCTTCAATTGGAGGTAATTTCTTTATTTCTCGGGTGGTTGCATCGCGTATGGCGGTAACTAGCCGCGGCCGAAAGTTCCTACCGCGAGCTGCAAGGATTGCGGTCGCATGGGCAAGTTGCAACGGAGTTGCAAGCAAATAGCCTTGGCCGATGCCAACGATGACTGTTTCGCCGGGAAACCAGTTTTGTTTGTAAGTTTGACGCTTCCACTCGGGAGAGGGCATGAGGCCTACGTGTTCACCCGTAACGTCAATACCCGTTAGCTTCCCAAATCCAAGATTGACCATGGCGTCATGCATGCGATCAATGCCGAGTGTCTCGGCAAGTCCATAGAAATAAACATCGCATGAGGTTGCGATTGCGCGGCGCATATCGACTGCGCCATGGCCGTCCTTTTTCCAGTCGCGGTACTCGTGAGATGAGCCTGGCAGGGTGTAGTAACCTCGGCACAATCGTGAGGTGGACGGTTCAATAGCACCATACTCCAGTCCTGCCAAGGCCATTAGGGGCTTCACAGTTGAGCCTGGTGGGTAGGTGCCGCGCAGTGCGCGATTAAATAGCGGTCTATTCGGATCGTCGCGTAGTTGAGCGTACTCGTGTGTTGAAATACCGCGAGTGAATTTGTTTGGATCAAAACTCGGTACGGACGCCAAAGCAATCACATCACCGGTCATCGGATCGAGTGCGATCAATGCGCCGCGATGGCCTGCTAGAGCCTCTTCAGCAATTTGCTGAATGCGCATATCAAGACCAAGGAACAGATCGCTCCCCGCACTTGGCTGTTTGGTGCTTAATTTAATAGTCATACCGCCAAGGCGATCTACATGGCGACCTTGCGCATTGACAAGTATTTGTTGAAATCCTGTAGTGCCATGCAGCTGTTGCTCGTAGGTATTTTCAAGGCCGATTTTTCCGATGACCGACGAACCGGCGTATTCGTCAGTGCTCATGTGATTTAAATCTTCGTCTGAAATCGCAGCGACATAGCCAAGCATGTGGGCGCCAACACTTCCAAACGGATACCAGCGCGCTAAACGAGTTTGTAGTGCGACTCCTGGAAAGTCGTGCTGGCGGGCCGCGAATTTGGCAATGTCAACATCTGATAACGATAAGCGTAATGGAATGGCCTCAAATTTTCGTCCAGCACGAATTAGTCGTCGTAATGCAGGAACCTGATCCGGCTCAATAAGGCCAAGTGCTGCGAGGCGATTAAGCGTCTCGGGCACATTAGGCACTTGTTCAGGCGTGAGTTCGAGTTGATAGGCGGGAGTGTTTTCCGCAATCACGGTACCGGAGCGGTCATAAATGAGTCCACGGTCAGGGTTTAATGCCTCTAGGCGAACTCGATTTCCCTGAGATAGCTCTGTGTAATAACTGTGGCGCACAACCTCGAGCCAAAACAAACGCAAGACAATTCCGAGTAGCATTACGCCGACGGTAATCGCCGTTATAAACGCTCGATCCGTATATAGGCGTTTTTCACGTACATGGTCTTTGATGCGAGCGGTGCGCCTCATCGGACTACTCTTTGCTTGTCAGTGTCTTGAGAACACCCGCCACGAGTGGCCACACGATTGCGCCCGTAACCATCGGTAGCCAGCGTCGCCAGTCCAGCAGTGCGTGTCCCATGACGCCATCAATCCAGAATAGTAATGCCTCTTGTACGCCGAGCATGACCATCACAAATAGGCATCTTTGGCCGAGCGGAAACATGCGGAAGCGTAAATACGTGCGATGAGCAATGTAAGCCACCACAACGTAGGTTAGAGCGTGTTCGCCTAAAGAGGGGCCACGTATGGCATCCATTGCGAGTCCCGCGCACCAAGGATAGCTGAGGCCCATAGCGCGCGGCTCCATCACTGCGAACCAAATGATGACAAGCGCTAGTAAGTCTGGCCGCAGGACGTCAATGACCGACGGTAAAGGAATTATTGCTGTCAGCAGTGCGGCCAACGATATAAGCCAAATGACCCAGCGCGGTGTGTTGTGCTGGATCATCGAGCAGCGCTCGTGCGCGGGGCATCAGTGTCGCGTGGTGCCGCTAGTGCTTGTGACGCTAAGGCCTCAGTTGCTGACACCCGCTGATGCAACCAGATCAGAATCACTTCTGTGTCGCGATCTAAAGCTGCTGTCGGTTCTGCGACCACGCTGGCCAATGGTTGACTCGGGTCGCGTTTGACCTCAAGTATGCGGGCAACCGGGTAGCCTTCGGGAAATATGCCGTCAAGCCCGGAGCTGACTAAATGGTCATCAACCTTAATGTCGGCGTTGCGCGGCAGGTACGGCAGCGAAAGACGTAACGCATCTCCTGTGCCAACAGCAATGGTGCGTAGGCCGTTGCGTTCAATTTGCACAGGGATGGCATGACTAGGATCCGATAGTAAAATAATTTCGGCGCCGATCGGACTCACATTTGTGACTTGCCCGAAAATGCCATGTGCGTCGATGACAGGCTGGCCGCGAGTCACCCCATCGCGCGCGCCGCGATCGATCAGTACTCGATGACGCAAAGGGTCAAGATCGACCCGTAATATCGTTGCGACCTGAGATTTTTCGGTGTCTCGCGGCGTTGCGTTGAGTAGTCCGAGCAGACGTACATTCTCGCGTTGTACAGCCTCAAGGCGCAGCAGCCTTACCTGATTGTTGCGTGCTGTTAACTTTAATTCTTCATTCTCTTTCCGTAACTGCGCGCGCGTGGCGCCCGCATCCGTGAGCCAACTCCACGCGGCTGATGGGAAATGCACAGCGGATTGTAGCGGCCACGCGACAGTCGTTAAGGAGGCGCGTATCCAGGCAAGCTCGTGATGCCGATAGTCGACAACAAGCAGGCCGATAGATGTGGCGATTAAGGCGAGCGCGCGCAGCCCAAGCGTTGACACGCGCGGCGGCGCATAGCGAGCGCCAGGCTCTCTTAGGGCTGGCAACCTAGCGCCTCGTTTAAGCGATCACTGTAAGCCAAAGGCGCCAGGATGGTCTTCGGACAGTTCCAAAATACGTCCGCCACCACGTGCTACACAAGTCAGTGGGTCTTCGGAGATGATTACCGGTAGCCCAGTTTCTTCCATCAATAGTTTGTCGATGTCCTTGAGCAAGGCGCCGCCACCGGTGAGCACAATACCGCGGTCGGCAACATCGGCGCCGAGTTCTGGCGGTGTTTGCTCTAATGCTTGTTTTACAGCACTTACGATGCCCTGTAATGGCTCCTGCAATGCTTCAAGAATTTCATTTGAGTTGAGCGTAAAGCTTCTAGGTACACCCTCAGACAGATTGCGTCCCTTGACCGACATCTCGCGCACAGTTTGCCCGGGATAGGCCGAGCCTATTTCGATTTTGATGCGTTCCGCTGTGGCCTCACCGATCAAGATTCCGTAGTTGCGGCGCACGTAATTGATAATGGCGTCGTCAAAGCGATCGCCGCCAATGCGAGCAGATGCTGCATACACAATTCCGTTCAGCGAAATCACCGCGACTTCTGACGTGCCTCCACCGATATCAAGTACCATCGAGCCGCGTGGCTCGTGTACTGGTAGGCCCGCACCTACTGCAGCGGCCATCGGCTCATCAATCAGATAAACGGCGCGCGCACCAGCGCCCTCAGCGGACTCTTTAATCGCGCGCCGCTCAACTTGAGTTGATCCATACGGCACACACACGAGCACTCGTGGGCTTGGTCGTAGGAAACGGTTGCCATGCACTTTATTTATAAAGTACTGCAACATTTTTTCTGTGTAGGTGAAGTCGGCGATCACGCCATCTTTCATCGGTCGCACGGCCGTGATGTGACCTGGCGTGCGGCCGAGCATGTTTTTTGCCTCAGCGCCTACAGCCACGATTGTTTTGCCACCGCGCGAGGGTTCGTCGCGGACTGCAACGACAGAGGGTTCGTTTAAAACGATGCCGCTGCCGCGGACGTAAATCAGTGTATTGGCAGTTCCAAGGTCGATAGAGACGTCGTTGGAAAAATAGCCACGCAGGCTCTTGAACATAGGTGCTCGATCGTCAAATAGGTGACAGTGTAGGGGATGGGCGAGACTCCCCCAGAGGGCGGGCCCCGCAATCTGTGTAATCTATCAACGGACACGACAATTCACAAGCCAACGTGTATGATTGCTAAGGTTTTTTAGCGCCCGCTGTGGCCCCCCCGAAATCAATGAGCCTGACCAGAAAAGACGTTGAGGGCATTGCCCACCTCGCGCGCTTGGAAATATCCGAGGCGCAGTTGCCGGTCTATGTCGAGAGCTTGTCCAAAATTCTGTCATTTGTGGAGCAGTTAAATGCCGCGCAAACGACCGGTGTGGAGCCCATGGCCCATCCTTTGGCGGGCGAGGCGCAGCGTTTAAGGCCCGATGTGGTGACGGAGCGGGATCAACACGCCAAATATCAAGCCAATGCGGTTTCGGTCGCAGCTGGCCTTTATGTCGTTCCGAAGGTGATCGAGTGAGTCTGCATACGCTGAGTGTCGCGGAACTTGTTGCTGGTCTTGCCGCTAAGAAATTTTCAGCGGTTGAGCTGACCGAGCACTTTTTGGCCCGTATAGGGCTGATGAATGAAGCACTTAACGCCTACATCACTGTGACGCCGGAGCGCGCACTGGCCGATGCGCGTCGGGCGGATGCCGCACGATCGGCGGGTCAGGCGGGGCCGTTGACCGGGTTGCCGTTGGCTCATAAAGACATTTTTTGCACGGATGGGGTTCGTACGACCTGTGGCTCTAAGATGTTAGGCGAGTTTGTAGCGCCTTATGACGCGACCATTGTTGAGCGCCTGCAGGCTGCCGGCACCGTGACTCTCGGTAAGACCAACATGGACGAATTCGCCATGGGCTCGTCGAACGAGACGAGCTATTTTGGGCCGGTCCGCAATCCGTGGGACCTTGCAAAGGTGCCGGGTGGCTCCTCGGGCGGATCAGCCGCCACGGTGGCGGCACGCCTAGCGCCGGTCGCAACTGGCACCGACACGGGTGGCTCTATTCGCCAGCCTGCGGCTTTGGTTGGTATTTCCGGCATCAAACCGACTTATGGCCGGGTGTCTCGATACGGCATGATTGCCTTTGCCTCAAGCCTCGATCAGGCCGGCGTCATGGCCGCCTCGGCGGCGGACTGCGCCTATTTGCTGCAGGCGATCGCCGGGTTTGATCCGCGGGATTCAACGAGCGTGAATGCGCCCGTTCCGGACTATGTCGCGGAACTCACCACCCCATTGCAGGGGTTGCGGATTGGCGTCGTCCGCGAGTTCTTTGGGTTAGGCCTTGAGGGTGAGACCGGTGGGTTGGTTCGGGCTGCGATTGAGCAGTATCGGGCATTGGGCGCCACGATCGTCGATGTCAGCTGCCCAAATTTACCGTTGTCAGTGCCGACGTACTACGTTGTAGCTCCCGCCGAATGCTCGTCAAACCTGTCGCGCTTTGATGGCGTGCGGTTTGGTTATCGCTGCCAAGAGCCGCGTGATTTGATGGATCTTTATAAAAGATCGCGTGGTGAGGGTTTTGGCGCCGAAGTAAAGCGCCGCATCATGACCGGCACCTATGTGCTGTCTGCCGGATATTACGATGCGTATTATTTGCAAGCTCAGAAAGTGCGCAACTTAATTAGCGCAGAGTTCAAACAAGCGTTTACGCAGGCGGATTTGCTCATCGGTCCTACGAGTCCCACTACCGCATTTGATATCGGGGCCAAGGTTGATGATCCGATCACGATGTACTTGAATGATATTTATACGATTGGCGCTAATCTTGCCGGGTTGCCAGCGATGTCTATCCCCTGTGGCTTTAGTCAGAATCTGCCAGTCGGCTTGCAACTGCTCGGCCCGCATTTTAGCGAGAGTCGTATTTTATCAGCAGCACATGGGTATCAGTCTGTGACTGATTTTCACACACGTGTGCCTGCAGCTTACGTCTGAGTAATGCCATGACTGATGCCGCCACTTCAATGAACGCTGCTACCACGGGTGATTGGGAAGTCGTGATTGGGCTTGAGATTCATGCTCAGTTAGCCACCCGCTCGAAGATTTTCTCGGGGTCTGCAACGGAATATGGCGCATCCCCAAATAGCCAGGCGAATCTCGTTGATTTGGGCTATCCAGGCGTCTTGCCGGTATTAAATGCAGAGGCCGTGCGCATGGCGGTCAAATTTGGGCTTGCGACCGGCGCAACGATTGCCTCGACGTCTGTGTTTGCTCGCAAAAACTACTTTTATCCTGATTTACCAAAGGGTTATCAGATTAGTCAGTACGAGCGCCCGATCGTTGAGCGCGGCTCACTTGAAATTTTGCTCGAAGATGGCACCCACAAAATAGTTGGTATTACGCGTGCTCATCTTGAAGAAGATGCGGGTAAGTCCGTGCATGAGGGTCTGACGAATGCTAGTGGCATTGACCTTAATCGTGCTGGTACGCCGCTGCTTGAAATCGTATCTGAGCCTGATTTACGCTCTGCAAAAGAGGCGGTGTCCTACCTTAAGAAAATGCATACGCTCGTGCGTTATCTTGAGATTTGTGATGGCAACATGCAGGAAGGCTCATTTCGCTGCGACGCCAACGTCTCGATTCGTCGCCGTGGGGCCGAGAAGTTTGGAACCCGCTGCGAGATCAAGAACGTCAACTCGTTTCGATATGTCGAAAAAGCAATCAACTATGAAGTGATGCGGCAGATCGACGTCATTGAAGGTGGCGGTACCATTCGCCAGGAAACGCGTCTTTATGACTCCGCCAAAGACGAAACGCGTCCGATGCGATCTAAGGAAGAGGCGAACGATTACCGCTATTTCCCTGATCCTGATTTACTCCCCGTCGTGATTGCGGCGGAGTACATTGATAGCGTGCGGGCGACTTTGCCTGAGCTGCCGGATCAGAAAGCTGCGCGCTTTGCGGCGCAGTACGGGTTGCAAATTTATGATGCAGGCGTCCTCACGGCAAGCCGTGAGCTCGCGAATTACTATGAATCGGTTGTGCAAAAACTTGCAGGCGATGCTCATGGTGCCAAGCTTGCTGCTAATTGGGTGATGGGTGATTTTTCTGGATTTTTAAACCGCGACGGTCTTGAATTGGCGGCGGCAAAGGTCTCGGCCGACTCGCTTGCAGGGCTGTTAAGCCGAATCATTGATCAGACCATTTCCGGAAAGATTGCTAAGGAAGTGTTCGAACAGATGTGGGCTGATGGAGCTGAGGCCGATGTGGTCATTGAGGCGAAGGGCCTACGTCAAATAACGGATACGACAGCTATTGAGCAGGCTATTGATGATGTGATGGCGGCCAATCCTAATCAACTGAATGACTACCGCAGTGGTAAAGATAAGCTGTTTGGTTTCTTTGTGGGTCAGGTCATGAAGGCCACTGGTGGTAAGGCCAACCCAGCCCAACTGAATGAGCTTTTAAAGAAAAAGCTTAGCGCTTAAGTTCACTGTGCAAGACGGTGACACACTGCAGCGCTTTATCTTTGAGAATTTCCCGGTGCGTGGGTATCTAGTGTATTTGGGTGCGTCGTGGCGCGCTTTGATCGAGCATCATCCCTATCCAGAAGTTGTACGTAACGCACTTGGCGAAGCCGTTGCTGCGACGATGCTGCTAAGCGCCACTGTCAAATACGAGGGCACGCTCACCTTGCAGGTTCAAGGTCCGGGTCCTATGCACTTACTCGTCGTACAGGCGACCGAGCGGCGGGCGGTACGTGGGGTTGCTCGCTGGCGTGGCGAGATTAAGGCGAGTTCGCTACCTGAGCTTAGTGGCGAAGGCAAAATGACCGTCACAGTCGAGAATTCAGATCATACATCGCGGTATCAAGGGATCATTCCTATTACTGGCACGACGCTTGCCGAGTCATTTGAGGAGTATTTTCGAAGCTCCGAGCAGTTGCCCACAAAACTGTGGCTTGCAACAAACGGCGATGGCGCTGCTGGTCTTTTGCTGCAGAGACTCCCTAGTGGTTCACGTGCCTCAGCGGAAGAAAATGAAGATATCGCTGCCGAGGGTGACGAGGACTGGAGCCGTGTAGTCCAACTCGCTGCCACGCTCACGCCGGCGGAGTTAATGGGCCTTACGTCGGTTGAATTCTTGCATCGATTGTTTCATGAAGAAGACGTGCGTCTGCATGAACCCGATCCGGTATTCTTCCAATGTACCTGTTCGCGCGAGCGGGTGACGAATATTGTGCGCTCGCTAGGTAGCGTAGAGGCGGCAGAAATACTTGCTGAACGCGACTGTGTCGAGATTATCTGTGAGTTTTGTAATCGGGCGTGGCGCTTTGATGCTGTCGATGTCGCAAGCATTTTTGTGCGTGCCGATTTAGCAACGGTGCCCAAAGTTATTCAATAGTAACGACTCGGCAGAGAGGCCTAGGTCCTCAGCGCCGGCTCGCACTCTCGACTTCTAATATGTAGCGTTTGCCACCGAGTGCGTTCATTTGTTGAATGATCCAGTCAGCACGACGGTACATATAAGGGCCCGGCCGGTCTGCATGCAGGTGTTTTGGGCTTGGTAGTACGGTAGTCAGTAGCGCCGCGTCTCGCTGGCTCAAGTGTTGCGCATCGGTGTGAAAAAAGCGTGATGCTGCTGCGCCAACGCCATAAATTCCGTTACCGAACTCAGCAATGTTGAGATACATCTCTAAGATTCGCTGTTTGGGCCACAATAGCTCAATAAGCACAGTGAAGTAGGCTTCGAACGCCTTGCGGGTGAGATTTTGTCCTGGCCAGAGAAACAGATTCTTGGCCACTTGCTGACTGATGGTGCTGGCGCCGCGCAGCTTTTTGCCGCGCTCACGTTCTTTAATAGCGCTGTCGATCGATTCGAAGTCAAACCCGGGATGAAACGCAAATTTTTGGTCTTCGGATGCGATAACCGCAAGCTTCATATGGGTAGAGATGGCGCTATACGGCGTCCACTCGTAGTGAGTCGTGTAGTTATAGTCGCCGGACGCGTGGGCCGAGACCCACGCTTCCAGCATAAAGGCGCTGCCGATGGGCGCACTCCAGCGCAGCGCGAGTACGGTTGCGACGGTGAGTCCTAAAAACGCGGCCACAAGCCACAGAAGAAGGCGGCATAACGAGCGCATGAGCGTACGCGGTGCCGCCACGCTGTAGCCGTTAGTCTTGTACGACGGTGACGGACTCGATGACCACGGCTTCTGTAGGCACGTCCTGATGATGGCCCTTGCTGCCAGTCTTGACAGTGGCAATCAAATCAACCACTTCCATGCCTGCGGAGACGTGTCCGAACACAGCGTAACCGGCGTTGCCTCGACTGGCATTCAGAAAATCGTTATCTTTTAAGTTGATAAAGAACTGTGCTGTCGCACTATCGGGGTCATTAGTGCGCGCCATTGCCAGTGTTCCGCGTTGATTTTTAAGGCCGTTACTTGCCTCGTTCTTGATCGCTGGGAGCGTTTTTTTCTGGCTCATATCAGCCGTCATACCACCGCCTTGAATCATGAAGCCTGGAATCACGCGATGAAACACCGTCTCGGCAAAATGGCCTGACTCTACGTACGCCAAAAAGTTGGCACAGCTGATCGGTGCGTCTGTCGTATGTAGTTCGACGGTAAAGCTGCCCTTGGATGTTTGAAACTTAAGCACGTGATAGATCTCCGTTGAGGTATGCAATGATGACAGTATTCTAACTGGGCTTATGGGCGCGCGTCGCGCGTTCGTGGCCCGCAAGGTCGCGGAAGGTAGTAATTTTGGTGTATCCGCATGTGTGCAGGATCGTGCACACCGCGCTCGCCTGAGTATTGCCATGTTCCAGTAGTAATGTGCCGCCCACTTTCAGGTGTCCCATCGCACGGGGTGCGATCACTTGGTACGCCTCAAGACCCGTCTTTCCAGAGACGAGCGCTTGTATCGGCTCGGCGGCAAGGTGGCCTGTTGCTAGGTGGGGATCCTTGTTCGCAAGATAGGGTGGGTTGCTGACGATCAGGTCAAAGATCTCGTCTGGAATGGCTTCAAACCAATCGCTCAGTACGGTGCGTGCATTACCAAGACCAAGTGCTCGGCGGTTGTCCTCGGCGACGGCCAGTGCTTGGGGGCTGATGTCTGCTGCAACGACCGTCGCATGGGGTAATTCGTGGGCAAGACTGAGGCCGATCGCGCCGCTGCCCGTGCCAAGGTCAAGGACGCTTGGCTGCGCGATATTGGCCACAGCCTGTAGTCCACACTCGACCAGTAATTCGCTCTCTGGACGCGGAACAAGTACCGCTGGAGTCACCTTAAATGACAGTGACCAGAATTCGCGGCGGCCTAAGAGATAAGCAAGTGGCTCGCCGCCGCGACGTCGTGAAATCAGTTGATTAAAATACTCAGCGTCAGCGGACGAGAGGCTATGCTCGTATCTGGCACGTAGATTTCCGCGATCGATGCGCAAGATATGCGCGAGCAACAGTTCTGCGTCTAGAGTCGCACTGTCTGATATTGCTTTCAGCTCGCGGGCAGCCGTTTCGAGTGCGACTCCTATCATTCAAGCTCTGCGAGTTGCTCTGCTTCGTATTCGCGTGCTAGCGGCAATAGAACGACGTCGAGATTTCCATTAACGATATCTTCAAGCTGATATAGAGTCAGATCAACTCGATGGTCGGTTAGTCGGCCTTGGGGGAAATTATAGGTCCTAATGCGCTCAGAACGATCGCCAGTGCCGACCTGAAGTTTTCGGCTAGCGGCTTGCTGAGATGCTTGTTTGTCACGTTCCGCCTGCAGAAGTTTGGCTTTGAGCAAGGACATGGCGCGCGAGCGGTTCTTATGCTGAGAGCGTTCATCCTGGCATTCGACAACGATGCCGGTTGGAATATGCGTCATACGCACAGCGGAATCTGTTTTGTTGACGTGTTGACCGCCAGCACCTGAGGCGCGGTAGGTGTCAACGCGTAAATCGCCATCTGCAATCGGAATGTCGTCTACTGCCGCAAGTTCCGGCAAAATTGCGACCGTGCAGGTGGATGTGTGTATTCTGCCCTGTGCTTCTGTTGCGGGGACGCGCTGCACGCGGTGAGCGCCAGACTCAAACTTAAGGCGCGAGTAGGCGGCTTGGCCAACTATGCGACTGATGACCTCTTTATAGCCGCCATGTTCGCCACGGCTATCGGATAGGATCTCGATCTTCCAGCCTTGCGCGTCCGCATATCGGCTGTACATCCGAAATAAATCGCCGGCGAAGATAGCAGCTTCATCGCCGCCTGCTCCAGCACGAATCTCAAGATAGATATTGCCCTCATCGTGCGGGTCTTTCGGTATCAGTAGCTTTTGGAGTTGTTCTTCCTCCGTCGCGATACGCTGGCTGAGTTCGCGTACCTCCTCGGCAGCGAGCTCGCGCATGGACTGATCGGAATCGGAAGCAAGTGCGTTGGCGGCTAGGGCATCGCGCTCAAGTGCCAGGAAGGCCCGAAATCGCTGGGCAACAGGCTCAATGCGAGCATATTCCATGGATAGCTCACGAAATCGGTCGCTGCGACCTTGCAAGTCTGAATCCGACAGCAGTCTCGCCACTTCTTCGTAGCGATCAGCCAGTCGTTCGAGGCGTCGGCGTATTCCGTCCCTCATTCTGGCTCGTGATCTAGATCAAATAAACGTCGAGCTGAATCAATGAGGGTCTCATCGCCGTTTTCTCCGGCATGCCGTAGTTGGTGCGTCGGGGCGTGAATCAGTCGATGCGTGAGTGTGTCGGCAAGATAAGCCAGAGCATCTTCCGGGCTACGCCCACCGTGCAGTGCGCGGATTGCCTGCTCAAGGCTCAACGCCCGCAGTTCTTCAGCGCTTGCGCGCAATTCGCGAATGGTCGGCACTGCTTGTTGTCCTCGTAAGCCTGACATAAAGCGCGTCACTTCTTCAGTGATCATGTCTCGCGCTTGATGTGATTGGTCATGGCGCGCTTGCATGTTTTGATTCACGACGCTGTGGATGTCGTCAACAGTATAAAGGTAGACATCCTCAAATGCGGAAACTTCAGGTTCAATATCGCGTGGTACTGCAATATCAACCATGAACATGGGCCGCCGCCGTCGCACAGCGAGGGCGGCCTTGACATCGCTGGAGGTGATTACGCAGGTGGGACTCGCGGTGCTGCTAAATACGATATCCGCCTCTGGCAGATGATGCTTTATCGAATCCAGTGTGATGGCGGAGGCGTTGAACTCAGCAGCTAGGGCTTGCGCACGTTCAAGGTTGCGATTAGCAATGATCATGCGTTTTAAACCGTGCGCATGCAGATGTCGGGCGGTCAGAGCAATGGTGTTGCCCGCACCGACGAGTAAAGCGGTGTGTTGCTCAAAACCCGCGAATATCTGTCGGGCCAGACCGACTGCTGCTGAGGCAACCGAGACGGCGTTTGCGCCGATTTGGGTTTCGGTACGCACACGCTTGGCGACTGAAAAGCTTGCTTGGAACAATCGGTTTAGCGCAGGTCCCGCAGTGCCGGCGTGCTGGGCGCTACGGTAGGCGTCTTTCAGCTGTCCGAGGATCTGTGTTTCGCCGAGTACCATTGAGTCAAGACCCGAGGCTACGTTAAACGCATGTTCAACCGCTTGAGCGTCATGAAACTCGTACAAGCTACCGCCAAGATCCTCGGTGAGTGCGTGGTAGCGTGCAAAAAAACCGCCAAGTGCGCTCGGTTTATCGGTGAGACAGTACAGTTCAGTGCGGTTGCAGGTTGACAGAATGACGCCCTCGCGGGCACCGTCGCGTGCCAACGCAAGCAAAGCATTCTGCAGATGGGCTGGGTCGAAGACCACCTTCTCACGAACCTCAACGGGTGCCGTGCGATGGTTGATCCCCACGACAACAAGCGGCATGCGGGGCCTAGGCAGGTCGGGAAGGTTCTGAATTGTCCGGTACGCGGGCTGGTAGGGCAAGCGAATCGCTTAAATCGCGAAGGATCAGTCCCCGCCCGTGGGCTATAGTGCGCACATGCACGTATTAAATAAATTCGGCTCGTGGCTGGTGTTTTTGCTTTTGTTGGGCTGCGCCGGCGGCTGTGTGAGTCGGTTGGGCCAGCCTGAGGTTGAGGCGCGACTGTTGGTGGCGGACACCGCGGTTGAGCGCGGGCAGTACCCATGGGCAGTGCACCAATACCGCATGGCCGCCCAAGCTGGGAGTCGTGAGCTTGCCGAGCGCGCGGCGCGTATGGCGTTTGATAACTTACAAGATGGGGAATTGCTCGCCATCGCGTCTGAGTGGCTTGCGCGTGATCCTAAAAATGAAGTGGCGCGGCGCTTTAAAGCGGTGGCGCTGTTGCAGTTGGATCGGCGCAGTGCGGCGGTGAGCGAGTTTGCGATCTTGGTGAAAACTGCGTACGCAAGTCCGGCTGAGGCGTTTTTGGCGTTGCGCGAGACATTGACCGAGACAAGTAATGAGGCGGGCGCTGCCGCCATCGTTGGTCTATTGGCCAATCAGTATCCAGGCATTGCCGAAGCGGCTTATGCCCATGCAACGCTTGCCTTGAACGCTGGAGACTCGACAACAGCGTTGCGGGTCATTCAGACGGCGGTGACGTTAAAACCACGTTGGCGTGAGGCGCGCTGGGTTCAGGCGCGTTCGTACGTTGCGGCGGGTGATTGCGAATCAGGTTTAAGCGCTGCACGCGGTCTTGCGGCGGAGTCCGCTGATACGGAGCAATTGAACTATGCGTGGCTTCTAATAGCTTGTGGGCGCGCTGTGCAAGCGCGGCCTTTGTTCGAGAATCTGGCGCGCGGCCGATTGCATATTGAGGCGTTGAACGCGCTCGCTAGCATTGATGTGGACAGCCATCGGTACGATGAGGCCCTCAAAGAGTATTCAGAGCTTGCCGAGACGGGTCATAACACTGAGCAGGCGTTATTTGGACTTGCCGTCATCGCCGATCGCCGTCACGAGGTGGAACGTGCCGCACACTTGTACATGCGCGTGACAACAGGTCCGCGCGCAGTGGCGGCGCAATTGCGTGCCTATCGACTGTTACAGGAGGCAGGTGAACGTGATGGCGCAGCACGGATGTTAGATCAGGTCATTCTGAGTCAGCCGAGTATTCGTGTGCCTTTGACGGCAGGGCGGGCGCAGGTACTCGCTGAGGTTGGTCGATCTTCGGAGGCTCTGGCGCTCTTGCAGCGCGCGCAGGCAATGTATCCCGATCGCGCCGAACTTGCTGATGCAAAAGCGATTGTGCTTGAAAAAATGGGTGATTTGCCCGGTGCGCTGACCACTTTGCGCGCAGTGCTGCGAGCAAGGCCTAACGATCCTTCTGCACAAAATGCGCTTGGATTTATGCTTGCCGATCATGTGCAGAATTTGGATAGTGCTGAGCGTCTGATTAAGGCGGCACATGCGCAGGTGCCTGATAGCGCGGCGGTCTGTGACAGCCTCGGTTGGGTCATGTTTCGTCGCGGTGATGGTGCGGGTGCCTTACGATGGTTGCAAAGTGCGTACGCCAAAGAGCGGGATTCGGAAATCGCGGTGCACCTCGCCACTGTCGAGTGGGCGCAAGGAGAGCAAAGCGCGGCGAAGGCGCTGGTCTTGCAGGCTTTGGAGCTGGCGCCTGGTGATAAGCGTCTTGAGGCGCTGCGTGTGCGTTTCGGAGTCGTTTTGCCATGAGGTTGTTGGGGCGATGGCTCTTGGTTCTCGTGCTCTTGCTGCAAAGTGCTTGCAGTATTCCTGTACGTCCGATCACGCCGACGGAGCAGGTGATCGGCGCGCGTCCCCAAGTCTGGACGGCACAAGGCCGTGTGGCAGTCCGAACATTGAATGAAGGGTTTTCGGCAAGCTTTCGTTGGCGTGAAACGCCAGCAGAGGGGCAGATCGAGGTGCGCGGCGCCTTTGGTGCGGGCGCGACGCGTATCGTGCGTCATGACGATTTGATTGCGATCGAGACGGCCGATGGACAGCCGCTGGAAGTGGCGCCGCCATACGCATCGCTCGATGCCGTCCTCGAAGCGCGCCTTGGGTTTGCGCTGCCGATAACGTCATTGCGATTCTGGGTGATGGGAATACCTGCTCCTGGCCGTCCGGTGGAGGGAACAGCCGGTGAGTTTCAGCAGGATGGTTGGCATGTGACAAGTTCGCTGTATTCGGTGGTACGAGGTGCCGCTGGTGCCTTACCGACTCGGATTGAATTGACCCGCACAGGCACCCGCGTGCGCCTTTTAGTCGATGCTTGGCAGATCGGGGTTCCCTAATGGACGCCTATTGGCCGGCGCCCGCCAAGCTAAACCTGTTTTTGCACGTGACCGGGCGGCGAGCTGACGGCTATCACGAGCTACAGACCCTTTTTCAGCCGATCTCGCTCCATGACGAGCTGCAGTTTTCGGTGTGTCGCGATGGAGTCATTCAGCGCACTGCCATTCAAAACGCCATTCCTGAGGCCGAGGATTTGGTGATCCGCGCCGCGCATGTGCTGCGCGAGCGAGCGGGCATTCCAGCGCTCGGGGCCAGAATTGAGGTGCTCAAGCGCATTCCCGTAGGGGGTGGGCTGGGAGGTGGCAGTTCGGATGCTGCCACCACCTTGGTTGCGCTGAACGCATTGTGGGGCTTGAAGTTTTCAACAGCGACACTTGCCGCGTTAGGGCGAGATCTTGGGGCTGACGTGCCGTTTTTTGTGTATGGGTCCGCGGCGATTGGGCGCGGTATCGGCGAGCTTTTGGAGCCCGTCGACCTGCCACCGGCGAGCTTTGCGGTGATCTTTCCCAATAGTCCGGTCGCGACCGCCAGCGCTTTCCAGACGCCTGAATTGACAAGAAATTCTCCGGTGATCAAAATAGAGGGCTTTCTTTCGCGGGACTGGCCTTTGCGTCCGCTGCCGGGTCGGAATGATTTGCAGCCTGTTGTCGCGGCGCGGCATCGGGCCGTGATGGCGGCGCTTAGCTGGTTAGGTGAGCGCGGTCATGCCCGTCTGACAGGGTCTGGTGGCTGCGTGTTCGCGGCGTTTATGGATACGGCGAGCGCGGCGGCGGCGCTTGTTGGGTTGCCGGAGGAGTGGCAGGGTTTTGTGGCGACGTCGCTGACTGAATCTGTGCTGCACTTGCGGTTAGCGCATGAAGGCGCGCGTTGATCGGTACAATAGGTTGAGTGTGCAGGTGGGGCGTAGCCAAGTGGTACGGCAGCGGATTTTGATTCCGCCATGCGAAGGTTCGAATCCTTCCGCCCCAGCCATATCGATCGGTATCCGAATTTATTGATTGTGGAGCGTGGGCAGTGTCTGACTCGCAAATGGCCGTTTTTACTGGGGGAGCAAATCCCGGTCTTGCGCTTGCGATTGCCCATCATCTGAAGCAACCACTGGGGCGTGCGTTAGTCGGGCGCTTCAGTGATGGCGAAATTTCCGTTGAATTGATGGACAACGTACGCGGTCGCGATGTATTCATCGTACAGCCGACCTCTCCACCGGCTAATGACAGTCTGATGGAGTTGCTCATCATGGCGGACGCGTGTCGGCGCGCAAGTGCCGGCCGTATTACTGCTGTCATCCCATACTTTGGTTATGCTCGCCAAGATCGGCGCCCACGCGCCACTCGCGTAGCGATTACCGCAAAACTTGTGGCCAACATGATTGCAAGTGCTGGCGTAAGTCGTGTGTTGACGATCGATCTGCACGCCGATCAGATACAAGGTTTTTTCGATATCCCAGTGGATAATGTCTACGCATCCCCCGTACTACTTGGTGATGCGTGGAAGCAAAAACACGAGCGTATGATCGTGGTGTCTCCGGATGTCGGTGGCGTGGTGCGCGCGCGCGCGTTAGCGAAGCGGCTGGATGACGCGGATCTAGCAATTATCGATAAGCGCCGCCCCCGAGCGAATGAGTCGCGCGTCATGAATATTATCGGCGATGTTGAGGGTAAGAGCTGCATCATGGTTGATGACATGGTCGACACTGCCGGAACACTATGTCTTGCGGCTAAGGCTCTCAAAGAGCAGGGTGCGTCCAAAGTAGTCGCCTACATCACGCATCCCGTGTTATCCGGGCAGGCGATTGAACGAATCACAAACTCGGTACTTGATGAGTTAGTTGTTACCGATACGATCGCGCTGAGTGAGCGCGCGCTGCAGTGTCAGAAAATTAGACAACTATCGGTTGCTGGCTTGCTTGCCGAGACGATGCGTCGTATTCGCGACGAAGAGTCGGTGAGTTCCCTTTATATCGACTGAATTTATGTCATTTTGGAATTGCGTCAGGACATGTTGTCTTGGGGTGACGCATCGACAACGTTCTGGTCGCGGACGTGGTCTGGTGCCTTTGTAAGGAGAGATGGATGAAGACTTCATTTGAATTGACCGCGGAACTCCGCAACGACCAGGGGAAGGGTGCGAGCCGCCGCCTGCGTCATGCGGGTCGTGTTCCTGCGATCCTTTATGGTGGCAAGACAGAACCTACGGCCTTGTCGTTTGAGCACTCCAAGTTGCAGTTGGTGATGGAGAACGAGAAGTTCTATTCATCAATTGTGCAAATCAAGTTAGGTTCTGCGATGCATCCGGCTATTTTGCGTGATGTGCAGCGGCATCCGTGGAAGGCGCAGATCGTACATATCGATCTGCAGCGCGTCAGTGAAACCGAAACGATTCGCCTGTCAGTGCAGTTGCACTTTGTTGGTGAGGCTATTTCGCCGGGCGTCAAGACAGAAGGCGGCATGATGTCGCACTTGCGTAATGAGCTCGTGGTTGAGTGTCTGCCGAAGGATCTGCCGGAGTACCTTGAGGTGGACGTGTCGGGCTTGCACTTGAATCAGTCGCTGCATTTGTCTGATATCAAGCTGCCGCCAGGTGTGGTTTCGATCGAGCTTGCTGGAGGCAAGGATCCGTCGATCGTCGCGGTGCATGGATTGCGCGCTGAAGAGGCCGAGTCGTCAGTCGCGGCGGCCGAGGCCGCTCCAGCAGCAGCCGATAAGAAGGCCGATGCTGCTAAGAAAGAAGAGCCTAAGAAGGACGCCAAGAAGGACGCCAAGAAGTAAGCGGCGTTTTTTGATGTATTGCTGCGGATCGCGCCGAGCGGCGCGATCCGCAGGCAATGCACGGCTGAGGTACTGTGATGGCGGGACTCCCTCTCAAGTTGATCGTTGGCCTTGGGAACCCGGGGCCGGAGCACACCGATACGCGGCATAACGCCGGATTTTGGTGTGTCGATCGGCTGGCCGCAAAATATGGCGCAAGCCTAAGGCCGCATGCGCGATACCACGGGGAGGTGGGTCGGGTGGCCGTTGACGGCGTGGAACTGTGGCTGCTTAAGCCCACTGTGTATATGAACCGTAGCGGTATGGCTGTCAGGGCTGTCACGGACTACATGCGGTTTCTACCAGGCGAGACACTGGTGATTCATGATGAACTGGATCTCGGTGTTGGCGTCACTCGACTGAAACTCGGCGGTGGCTCAGGCGGGCACAACGGACTAAAAGACATTATCACTCAGGTGGGTGATCTTTTTTGGCGCTTGCGTGTTGGCATTGGACGTCCGGCGACTAGCGATCAGGTGATTGACTATGTCTTGCGGCGTGCACCAAAAGCTGAGCAGGAGTTGCTGGATCAAGCCGTTGCTACGGCGATTGATGCAGTCCCTCGGCTACTGACGGATGGCGCGGAGAAAGTCATGAACGCACTGCATCGGCGCGAGGCATAAAGTTTTTTAAGGAGCGGATGTGGGAATTAAATGTGGGATTGTCGGTCTGCCCAACGTTGGTAAGTCAACGTTATTCAATGCGTTGACCAAAGCCCAGATTGCGGCTGAGAATTATCCTTTTTGCACGATTGATCCTAATGTTGGCGTGGTTCCGGTGCCTGATCCTCGGATGGACGCACTCGCCGCTATCGCGAAGCCTGAAAAAACAATTCCAACGACAGTCGAGTTTGTTGATATCGCCGGCATCGTGAAGGGCGCTTCCGAGGGCGAGGGGCTTGGTAATAAGTTTTTGGCCAACATTCGTGAGGTTGACGCGATCGCACACGTCGTGCGCTGTTTTGAAGACGATGACGTGGTGCATGTTGCTGGCAAGGTCGATCCGATCGCTGATATTGATATTATTAATACTGAGCTTGCGCTGGCCGATCTTGATACCGCAGAGAAGGGGTTGCAGCGCGCTGAGAAGGGCGCGCGCGCGCAGGATAAAGAGGCGATTAAGACGCGTGATTTATACAAGCGCGTCCGCGATGCGCTGAACAATGGGCAGCCGGCTCGTGCAGTCCAGCTTGATGAGCACGAGCGTCTGTTGGTGCGCGAGCTGCAACTACTGACTATGAAGCCGGTGCTGTACATTGCGAATGTGAGTGAGGGTGGGTTTAAGAACAACACACTGCTGGCAGCGGTCGAGCAGCGGGCCGCCGCTGAAGGATCCCAAGTGGTGCCGGTCTGTGCGGCGATCGAGGCGGAGATCTCGCAACTTGAGGACGCAGACCGCGCCGACTTTTTACAGGAACTCGGGTTGGATGAGCCGGGTTTAAATCGCGTAATTCGTGGCGCCTACCAATTATTAGGCCTGCAGACCTATTTTACCGTCGGCCCTAAAGAGGTGCGGGCCTGGACGGTCCGTACGGGCAGCACCGCGCCACAGGCGGCTGGCGTGATTCATACAGACTTTGAGCGCGGTTTTATACGGGCTGAGGTCATAGGTTACGACGACTATATCGCGTGTCGCGGTGAGTCGGGTGCTAAGGACGCGGGCAAGCTGCGCCTTGAGGGTAAAGAGTATCTCGTCCGTGAGGGTGACGTAATGCACTTTCGGTTCAACGTCTAAGGTCGATTGGCGGTATCCTGTCTACCGTGCTGCTGAGGAATACATGATGCGAGCAATGCAAAAATCGGGTTCGGCGCTAGGTCGCGGAGTGATCGCACTACTCGCGCTCTTGTCGCTCGCAGCACTCACGGGTTGCGGTAGCAAAAGTAGCAAGGCATCCACTACCGTAGTCGGTGTTAGCGTAGGCGTGGGACTCACGACCGCCACGGGTAGTACGCTGATCTATCAAGGCGCGACACTTGAGATTGATGCGAGTGTGGTCAATGATTCGAGTAATTCAGGGGTAACCTGGCAGCTCTCGGGACCTGGGACTCTGACGAGCATTACGAAGACTACAGTGGTGTACGTCGGCCCTACCACGGTAACCGGTTCAGTGGCGGCAACCTTAACGGCGGTTGCGGTCGCAGATACAAATCAAACGGCCTCGGTGACGATCACTGTGAACGGCACCCCGACGATCACGCCAATCACGCTGTTCCCAGGGAACCAAAATATTGCCTATGGCGCTGGGGTGACTGTTACTGGGGGACTTGGGCCATACACGTGGGCGGTGACCAATGGCACCTTGCCGGCTGGCTTATCTCTTAACGGCAGCACGACCCAAACGATTGGAATCACCGGAACGCCGACTGCAATTGGCAGCTCAACGTTTACGTTAACGGTGACGGATGCTAACAGCGGCAAAGCCTCGGTTGTGCTGACACTTTCAGTCAACGAAAAAACTGCCTGTCTGCTGCAGGGGCATTATTCCTATGTGTTTGTTGGGTTTAAAAACCAGCTGCCTGTGGTGCGCGCGGGAGCTTTTAATGTGGGCGTTGATGGCACGATGAGTGGTGTGGCTGATTACAAAGATGCCAATGGCGCGCGTGTTGCCGATGCTGAGAGTCAAGGGTTATGTAAGACGACGACGCAAAACCGCGGCACTTTGAAAATGGTCTCAACCAATACGACTGAGACCTTTGACTTCGGTGTCGCAGCGACCCTGTCCAAAGGTCATATGCAGGAAGACGATGGCTCGGCAGTTGTCGGCAGCGCGCAGTTTTTCCAGCAAGACACAAGCGCCTTCTCGCAGACCATCCTCGCGGGTGATTACAGTTTTGGATTAGTGGGTAGCGATGGCGCCAGTGGCCGGCTCGGTGTCGTGGGGCGACTGACCTTGAGCCCATCCGGGACGATCGCCAATGGCCAAGCCGACACCAATAGTGCGAGCAGTGTTGCGGCAGCTCCAGTTAGTGGCAGTTGGGGCGCGCCTGATGCCAATGGGCGTGGTACAGCAACGCTGGCTGTGAATGGTGTGTCGCTACCGATTGCCTACTATGTTGTTGATGCAAACACATTGTTTGTTGTGAGTAATGACACCGCGAAGACGACGCCACGCTTAGCTGGGCGCATGAGTCGTCAGCTGAGCCCAAATGGCTTTGATGCCTCCGCATTGTCTGGTCCTTCCATAGTGAGTCTGTTTGGCACCTCGCTCGTGCAAGGGTTGCCGGCAGGGACCTTTGCGACGGGTCGGTTGTCGGGTGCTTTGGCTGGCAGCTTGTCGTTGTTGCTAGATACTGCTGATCGCGGCACACCGCTGGTGACGAAGTCCTATGCAGGGGTGCCTTATACGGTCGCTGCAAATGGACGGGGTACATTAGCCATCAATGCAGTGACGCCCGCGCGTAACTTCGTATTTTATTTATCGAGCCCAGGCAATGGCTATATTTTGGAATCAGGCAGTACCTTGGGTAACTTCGGTTTCCTGGACGCGCAAATTGGGGTGCCGTTTACCAGTTACAGTGGAGCTGACTACGTGGGCGGCACGGTGTTTCCAGTGGATGACTCGCCGATTACGTTAACCTCCCAGATCGTACTGCAAGGCGGGTTATTGTCAGGCAACCTGACGGGCAACTATGCGCTTGATACATCGACGGGTCGAATGGAAGCATCAGTGAGCCAGAATATTTTTGGTGGTACGGGTCTGGTCATGTATCTCGTCTCGCCCACGAAACTCGTTGTCATGGGTAACAGCGTCAACTCCGTGAACAGTCAGGTGGCGTGGCTGCAGACCTATTGATTTTGTTGGGTTGGGGAGCTTCAGGAAAATGAAGAGCCGTACGGGGCGGGTTGCTTTATTAACGGGCTTGATGCTGAGCACGGCAGTCGCGCTCGCATGTAAAACACCGGCTCCCCAGGCCGTGCCCACGATTATTCCGGCTGGGACGAGCTGTCCGTCTAACTACAGCCACAGCGGTAACACCTGCGCCCCCTCTAGCGGTGCTCGCTATTTTTTTGTTCTATCCTCATCCCAGAGCTGTCCTAGCAACTACGCACAGGAAGGCCGGCTGTGTATCGCTGATCACAGTGCTTGTTATGCCTATGATGCGGCTGGCCAAAGTTGCCCTTCGGGATACGGCTCCTCCGGGAGAGTCTGTACCTCCGACTAGCGTTAGCGCTTTCCATTGGGTGTCGATCTATTTAGAATAAGCGGATATCGCGCGGTCGAGACAAACCTCACGGCACAGGCAGCGCTGACATAAAAAGCGCATATAAATCAATTGGCTAGGTAGCTCAGACGGTTAGAGCACGGGATTCATAACCCCGGGGTCGGGGGTTCGATTCCCCCCCTAGCCACCATTCACCACCCGGGACTTGGTGACCTGACTTGAGATAACGGGCCCAGCGTGATGTTCCCCGAAATAGCGGCACGCATCAGACAGGCGCCAGCCGCGAGTTTAGCGTACGTAGAGACGCAAGCCTGAAGGGCGGTCGCGACGTCTGCGGTGAAGCTCCTTGTTGACTCTAGTGCTGACAGGTCGTACAGATAAATACATTTCGGCCGGCGGCAGTCACTCGGCGCACCGGCGTCGCACAGGCCCAGCAGGGCTCACCTTCCCGGTCGAACACATGATGACGGTAGCGCCCGAAACTAAGGCCGCGCTTTTTCAGGCGCGCCGCCCGGGTAAGGTCGTTGGTGATCCCGCCCGTTCGATAGGACTGACGCGTGAGCTCCCAGGCTGCACTTGCGACTTTCATGCGGGTTTTCTCATCGAGATCGCGTGGCGTTAAGTTTGGCAGGACACCCGCCACGAACAAGATTTCGCTGCGAAGATAGTTGCCTACTCCCGCAAGGAATCCCTGATTGAGGAGTAATGCGGCGAGCGTCCGGTTCTGAAATCGCGCATCTTCGAGTTGGCGGTGAATCAGTCCGAGGTCCGTATCACCACTTAAAAGCTCCACGCCCAGGCGCGCAATGTAGGGATGGCACGCGAGGTCCGCGCGATTCCAAAGAGAGATATCGGAGGCGCTGTAAAGCAGCGCCGAGGCGCTTCGAGTGTCGATGGCGAGGCGCAGCGATCGACTCGAGTGGGGCCGCTCGGCAGCCTTCGCGATCACCCACCGGCCGTACAGCTGATTGTGGGTATATAGAGAATCATTTCCTTCGAAATGGATCAGCAGCGCTTTGCCTCGCGCCTCCACCGCATCAATCTTGCGACCTGACAGTTTCGGGCCTAGCTTTTTTAGTTTCGGCAATCCGAACTCAACCTGCACCGCAGTGCGCCGTGCGAGCACTTGGGCGATCTGATCGGCGGCGCGTTTGATTTCGGGACCTTCGGGCATAAGACTAACCAGTTCGAATTAAACACCAAGGCGGATTCGCGCAAAAAGAGTACACCAAGTGGAAGATACTTGAACCGTCAGTGCATAGCGTTGGCTTGGTTTTTGATGCAGTCTGGGACGTCGCGGCGATATCTTTTAATGTCATCGTCTAATGCCATCTTCGCTGAAATCCTGTGCACGCTTCGGCGATTGCTCGTCAAGCGAGCGCTGGCGCCGCGAAAGCACGCTTTGGACGACACATCGGCTCAGTCACAGTTATCCCACGTCTCGCTGCCCATCTCGGCCGAACCCACTAGCGACAGCCATCAACGTTGACTGCCGCGATGCGACTCTTATACGCGAACCTTCGATTCGGCAGTGGCGACGACGCTTGGCTAAATCAAGCGCCGTGCTAAGTGAGCAGGCGCTTGATTTGAATGCGCGACTCAGGCGTGGGCGCTTAGAAACCCCGGCGGGTAAGCGAAGGATCAATGTAGCTCCCGCCAACGGCTGCTAACTCTTCCCGTTGACCGTGACTTGAGTGCTTGTGAAGGGATCAGGCCAATCAACGACTGCCGACTTAGATGCCCCTAGGTACCGGTGATCAGTGACAGCTGCGGCAGGCTGATGATTCCAGACTGTTGCCGGGACGACGCTGCTGTGAGCGTTCAGTTTGTAGGCGACGATACCTGTGAAAAACTCAATGCTATGCACGCGCGCATACGATTCCATAAGCGCCTTGTTCCTGACGACAGGATATTGGCCTGGCCACACCTGCGAATTTCTCGCTGACAATATATCGGTGGAGTCCTTGGCAAACTCGAGGAAGCTGCGCGTCCCGTGATCTGAGAATTCCTTCATATGACTTGTGAGAGTGTCTTCGATGACGACGACGCTATCGGTATTCCCGTATTTTACTGCTGCAGCAAGGGTAACGATCTGTTGAAACGACTGATGGCCACCATCGTCCAATAGCGCGTCAAACCCACCAATTGACGAAAGAGATTCGTTCCAGAAACTCGGACTGCCCTGGTCACCTATGTAGATTTCAAAGCCATGTTCACGCCACCTAGTAGCGCCTGGATTTAAGTCGATACCAATAATTCGTGCTTGGTCTCCCAACCACGACCTCCACATGAATAACGAACCGCCGTGGAGGACGCCTGTTTCGATAAAAACGCAACTTGTACCGACGAGGTGGCCAAACAAGTCGACATAAATTGGAAAATAGTTGGTAACCTTAAACGAGGGGTGAGGCGCTGATTTATAGCTACTTATGAGCTTATTGTAGAGTTCGGGCTTACTCATTCGTGGTGCCATGTCTATTTTTCTCTATGTCTATACCTAGGAAGCTCTCATGCATCCGACAGCAAAACAGAACTGCAAAAACTTCTTTGATGTGTATTCATCTGCATTTTCTGAAAAGGTACCGAAGATTGTTGAGATTGGCTCCCAAGATGTCAATGGGAGTTTAAGAGATGTTGCCCCAGTCGGATTCGATTATGTTGGAGTGGATTTTGTGCCAGGCAAGGGTGTAGATATTGTTCTTGATGATCCGTATGTGCTCCCACTATCGAGTGAATCGACCGACATTGTTGTGTCGAGTTCCTGCTTTGAGCATTCTGAGATGTTTTGGCTCAGTTTTTTGGAAATCATGCGGACCTTGAAGCCAAAGGGGCTTTTTTATCTCAACGCCCCCTCGAACGGAGTTTTTCATAGATACCCAGTCGACTGCTGGCGCTTTTACCCAGACAGTGGTCGTGCGTTAGTCACGTGGGCAAGACGCAATGCAATGAATTGCGTGCTGTTGGAGTCATATACAAGTGCGCAGCTTGGCGGTGGTTGGAATGACTTCGTCGCAGTTTTCTTGAAGGATGAAGAGCATGTCAATCACTTTCCAGAAAGAATTGTTCATAAGAGGCAGGATATCTACAACGGCCTCGTTTACCCGGAAAATAGCTTTATCAATTATCGTTCTCTTCCGGAAGATCAAAGTATCTTGAGGCAGATCGGACAGAGTATTGCGAGTCACAACAAGGGTCTTTAGGCCTTTTGCTGGTTCACAATTTTTTCGCAGTTACGCGTCTTGGTTGTATCAAGCGTCATGAGGGAAGGACCGCCGCTCGACTGTTAGGGACGGCATGCCTTTGCTTTCCCTACCTTTTCGGCAATGAGAAGCCCAGCAGTTTGTCTAAGGACCTGCGTCCTTGTGTGTTCGTATATGCTGCACGCAGGCATAAGATCAATAAAAATATTCCCACATGTGCGAGTGTTTTTCGGTAGGTGAGCGAAACACAGATTGTCGTTTACGGTGGTCCTGCATGCCGTCTGCTATGGCGCGGGTCGTGGTCTTGTCCGGCAAAAGCACGCAGCTGGCTAATTCGCGGTAGCTCGAATACATCTCTTAGAGTGCTTAACAAAACTGCACAAAATGATCCGCTGAACGTCATATATCTGTCATCTATGTCATCCATGCTAAGGTGAATTGACGCGTCGCAGCAAAAGCAGCGGCCTACGGGTGCGTCGTCGTGAAATTGTCATGACGCCGATCCTAGCTCACTCAATCTTCTTCACCTAAGGATATATTCTCATGCATGGCGATACTCGCGTATCTGTTCGTAATATGGCCATTTATAAATCTGTTTCCATGGTGCTGTTGTCCTGCGCCATGAGTGCCGGAGTAAGGGCGGAGGATTCTGCTGCAGCAGCCAGCGATCAAGTGAGTCTTGGTCGAGTCGGCTCAGCTCTCGGTTCGGTCGAAGTGTTGGTTGGTCGTGACACCGTTGAGGCTGTTGCGCCGGTGCAGGCGAATCTCGCGGCCATTGAGCCGCAAACAGTGATTTCACGCGCATTCATTGAAAATCAGGTTCCAGTAACCGGTAATTTCAACTCGATCATCGGTATTGCCCCGAGCATGGCGACAACACCATCGCCGAATGGTCCGGGGTTGACTGATACATCGACCACGATGCGTGGGTTTAAAGATAATCAATACAATGTCACCTGGGACGGAATCCCGTTTGGTGATACGAACGACCCGTCGCACCACTCAACATCCTATTTTCCCTCGTCGGTTATTGGGGGTGTCGTCATTGAGCGCGGACCTGGCAATGCGAGCAATATGGGACAGGCTACCTTTGGTGGTAGCGTCAATTTGTTTTCGAAAACCCCGTCAGAGACACGTAGCACAGAGTTGTATGAGTCTCATGGGAATTGGAACACCAACTTATTTGGTGTGAGCTTCGAGAGTGGAAAGATGGCCGAGATGGGCGATTCCACGTTGCAGTTGAACTACCAGAAGCTAAAAAGCGATGGCTTCCTTGCATACAACGACATTAGCAGCGACAACCTCCTTGGGAAGTACACGCGTCAGCTCGGCTCAGAGACGAAACTCACAGTATTTGCTCAGTATAACGACGAGTATTTGCACTTGCCGGATAACTGGCTAGGTCCAACAGCGCCAGGCGCAGACGGCCCAGGCACGGGTCAGGTAACTGCCTACGGCATCGGTTATGGTGGTTTGAATAACAACCCGTTGTCGCAGGCGTACTATGGTTACAACCACATCCGTAAGCAGACGGATATGGAATACATTCGGCTTGAGTCGAACCTAGGAAATGGTTGGGCAATCGATAACAACATCTATTCCTACGCCTATAAGAATTACACGGTTGCCGGCAACAGTCCCGACGAGGCAGATCCTGCGCAACTTGCAGTTTGTACGGTCGGTGGCGTTACGCTTGATGGTAGTGCGGCCGTGGAGCCGAGTGTGTGTAGCGGGCACAAGGGCTCGAAAGCTGGCGATGTGCCCGGCAACGACAAGCTAAATCAGTACCGCGTGCAGGGCGATATTTTCAAAGCGACATACGATACCGGCGCGGGTCTTTTGCGCATTGGCGGTTGGCTTGAGGGTTCGCACACACATCGCCATAAGTACTATCTGGATCTGACCACAAATCAGTTCACCGGTAAGGTCAAGAACGACCAAGGCTCAAGCTGGACAAACTATCAGCCATTTGCTGAATTTGAATTGGCGGCCGCTGATGGCTTGACGGTCACCCCTGGCGTCAAGTACGTACACTTTGATCGTCGCTTGGACGCACTCAATAACAACAGCAATGGTCCGTTTAACGGCGATTATGTGTTCACCAAGACACTGCCGTACTTAACAATTAATAAGCGCATTGGTACGCAGGACTCCGTGTACTTCCAGTACGCTCAGGGTATGCAGATTCCAACGCTCGATTACACCTACTTTCCGGTGCCAGCGGGGGTAACCCGTCCTGCAGGTGCGACGCCGCAGACAACGACTAACTATCAGTTGGGCTTTGTGCACAAGGATTCGCGTCTGACGTGGGACATCGATGCTTATTTGATTGACTTCAAAAATCTACAGCTGACCGAGCCTGCCAGCGATGGTACGACGAACTTCGTATCTGCTGGTGGCGCGCGTTATCAGGGCTTTGAGGGTGAGATCGCCTACTTAATTGGAAAGGGTTTCTCAGTCTTTGCGAACGGATCGATTAACAGTGCCAAATTCGTCAATATCAACGATGCGTTGATTGCAACCGATCAAGGCCAGGGCGGTGTTTCAAGTGCCTTTACCTACAACGGTTCGGCACCAACCAATGGTTCATTGCCTTACACGCCTGATTCAACTTTGGCGTTTGGTGTGATCTATCACGAAGGGCCGGTTAACGTGACAGTGAACTACGTGCGTACGGGCAGTCAGTACGCGGTTCCGGGTGAAAATGCAGCGAACAATTCGAGTAATGCCAATTACATTGGCTACACGAACCAGATTCCTGCATTTGATAACGTTGACCTAAATGCGAGCTATACGTTTACTCAGGTGGGTGAGTTGCAGTCGCTGAAGCTCGGCGTCAGTGTCTATAACCTCATGGATCGCCGTAACCTGACGCTCATCACAACCGGGCCAACGGAGCTGAATTTTCAAGCCCCTCGCTCGTTTATGGTAACGCTTAAGGCCAAGTTCTGAGGTCTTGTTAATCGCCCCCTCGTGCCTGAGGGGGCGATTTTGGCTATGCTGTCACCACGATGTCATTCGTTTAGAAGCACACGCGGGGGCGGGTTTGCAGTAGGCGACGCTTGAGCGTCGTCGCGACGACTGATGCCCAGTCCCCAGGACGCTCGCAGCCGTGCGAAAGGCACGTGTGTTAACCCAGCAGATGCCTGTTTTGCTCGCGCATCAAGGGTCAACCGACTTGATTTGAATGAGGTCTCGGTCCTCTAGTGCGCTACTTGCTCGCGAATGAGCGAGGCGTACATGAGGTTTAAGAAATCGGTCTCAGTACGCTGCGGGGCAGCATTGCCACTGCGATCAATTTGTGTCAAGCACACAGCGACTAAGCCGGTTTTTGGGCTAGCAACCCAGTGTGTTCCCCACACGCCGCCCCAGCTGAAGTCTCCTGCGTAACTCGCATGTAACGAGTGCCGACCATCAAGTTGTACGCCCACACCCAAGCCATAACCTAGACCGATGGAGTCGGCGCCCCAGTATTTGTGCATCGCATCGTCTGGTACTTGGTTTTGGGTCATCAGTGCCACTGTTGCAGGCGATAAGTATTCATGGCCCTCGAATGTGCCGCCATTAGCAAGCATTTGTGCGAAGCGCAGATAGTCACCCGCCGTTGAAAGGAGGCCACCGCCGCCAGAGGGCCAGCGATGCGCATCCGTCACATCACCCACCAGTCGAGATAGGTCGCTTGGAGTGAGCGTGCCCTCCGGTGTGTGCTTATAAACAGTCGCAACCTGCGCTTTTTCGCTCGGCGCAACATAAAAACCAGTGGAGTTCATGCCCAGTGGCCTAAAGATTTCTGTCGCAAGAAATTGATCAAAGGGTGCACCGGCAATGACTTCGACTAAACGTCCAAGCACATCATCGGAAAAACTGTAACGCCAGTCCTCGCCTGGATGGAAGTAAAGCGGGAGCGCCGCAATTTTCTGTACGACCTCAGCAAGTTCAGTGGCCGGCGTGATTTCAAGAGTGCCGTAGGCGCGGCCCAGTGGAGTCTTCGGGTCAAAGACATAGCCGAGGCCGCTGGAATGCGTCAACAAATCACGGATGGTGATTTCCCGATGTGCTGAATCGGTCAGAAAGTTATTGTTGGCGTCGAGTCCAATGAACACCTTTGGATGCGCAAACTCTGGCAAAAACCGTGAGATGGGATCGTCTAGATGAAACTTCCCCTGCTCATACAGCATCAATATTGCGACCGACGTGATGGGCTTGGTCATGCTCGCGATGCGAAAGCGCGTCGTCAGGCTCATGGGAACATGATGCTCAATATCTTGCTGTCCAACCGCATTGGCATAGACCAGCTTCCCGTCGCGGGCAACCATCATGACGTAGCCGGCCGCTGCTTGGATCTCGGCTTCATGTGCGAAGTGGGTGGTGAGGCGTGCGAGGCGGGCGCTCGATACGCCGACCGTCTCGGGTTTCGCTTGGGGAAGGGGCAATTGTGAGGCGTCATGTGCGCCGCTTTGGGCCGACGCCAGCGCCAGCCAACCCGTCAGTACAATCAAATTTAGCCGCATGGATCCTGCTCCTAGACCTCAAAGGATAATTTTGGCGCGTTACGTGCCTTAATGTAAGGGTAGCCGCCTTTTTTTTAGGATCCACCGGTCTATTTGATGGCGCACGGCGTTGCCGCGGTCACGGTGCGGGGGTATTCATCGAATGGGCGCCCTAAAAAGCCACGTCGCCATGTGCCGGGCTGCGGTATCCTGAGCGTATCTAGGGGCCGATCAGGCTAAAGAGAAAACGTTTGCCCGGGCCACTGCTTATGTCTGAGCCTAATTCCAGTAGCAAGCACGCAGTAGAGCCATCCGTAAGCGCGGTCGCCACCGTGTCGGTGGAGTGCTGGGAGTCTGGTCGCATTACTCGCGTCAGTGATCAAGTCGCCGAAGAGCGCGCCGTTGCATTTAAATACTTAGGCGTCCCTCATGTGGTGATGCTGGCCACGCCCGCAGACCTCGAAGATATGGCCGTGGGCTTTACCCTGACCGAGGCGTTGGTCGCCTCTGCTCAAGAAATCCGTCAGGTTAGGGTGACAGTGACCGATGAGGCGATTGAGGTAGATCTGGCCATTACGGCGGAGCGCTTTGCGGCGCTGCTGACGCGTCACCGGAATTTGACCGGACGCACTGGCTGTGGAATGTGTGGAGCCGAGACGCTTGCCGATGCGATCCGTGAGCCGCCAACATTGACCGGCTCACTGCGCATTTCCGCTGAACAAGTGCATGTGTTCCTTGAGCAGCTAACCTCTGGTCAGTTGCATAACGCAGGCACCGGTAGTTTGCATGCGGCGGCGTGGGTGGTGCCTACCGAGGGTATTGTGCTCGTACGCGAAGATGTCGGCCGCCATAATGCACTCGATAAGCTCATCGGGGCGCTGATACGGCAGGGGCGTGATCTGACTATGGGTTATGTCATTATCACAAGCCGCGCAAGTTACGAGATTGTGCAAAAGGCAGCGACGGTAGGTATCGCGGCCATCGTTGCGGTCTCCGCGCCCACAGCGTTTGCGATCCGAGCTGCGACGGAGTTTGGTGTCACTCTTGTGGGTTTCGCGAGGCGCGATCGACACGTGGTTTATGCTCACGGCGAGCGCATGGTTCCGTAATTGAACCAAGACACTAGGGGTTTTTCATATGAAATTACGCCTAAAAGGCAACACGCTGCGTATTCGTTTGAGTGATCGCGAGCTCAGTCAATTGCTTGTCTCACGCCTGATTGCCGACATGACCCAGTTTCCGCAAGGTGCTGAGCTGCGTACCGAAATCGTCATGTTGTCAGAGGCGTCTTCAATCAGTGTCACGTATAGGCAAGACGTGATACGCATCAGTCTGCCTGAGCGCGCGGCGCAAGAGTGGATCGAATCACCAACTGAAGAGCTTAAAGTGACGTTGCCGGTTGATGGCGGCACGCTAATCGTTAGTGTTGAAAAAGATCTCGACCAAGTTGAGTGAGGTACACATGTCCATGCAATGTCGACACGTTTTGTGGTTCTTGGTGTGTGTGATCGGCAACGCAATTGCGGTCGAGCGGCCGCTTATGTCAGTGAAGTTAATGAAGGCGCAGCAGATTGAGTTCGTGGTCTATGGAGATATGCGTTTTACAGCGCCTACCGAAATTAGCGCCAGTGTCCCGGGCGCACGCCGCGCATTAGTAGAGCGCATTGCTGCGTTAAAGCCTCAGGCGGTCTTGCTGACGGGAGATGTACCATGGCACGGTGGCACCCTTGATGATTATGCTGTTTATCAATTCGAGACAAAGTCTTGGCGCTCGGCAGCATTGCAGGTATTTCCAGCGCTCGGAAATCACGAGTTTTCAGGTTGTGAAGAGTCAGTGTGCCTTGAAAACTGGTGGCGCACGTTTCCGGAACTCCGTGGTCACCGCTGGTATGAGGTGGCATTGGGATCGCGGGTACATGCCATTGCACTTGATTCGGATGCATCGCTGGCAGCAGATTCACCACAGCGTGTGTGGTTGGATCAGCAGCTGTCGGCTATGCCGAGGGACGTCCAGTTCGTGATTGTGTATTTGCACCATCCGCCTGTTGCAGACATGGCCACTGGCCTGTTGGCAAGTCATAATCCACGACCAAACGAGCTTGAGTTGGCGACTGATTTGAAAGCAAGAGCGGCGAATACCCGTCAGCGCTATGTGGTGGTTGGGGGGCACATCCATAATTACGCACGATTTTTGCAAGATAACGTGGTGTATTTAGTATCTGGTGGGGGTGGTGCGAAAGCGTATCCGGTTAAACGATCTGAGCAAGATTTGTACCTCCGGCAGGATGCAGCAAATTTTCATTTTTTGCGCTTTTACTTAAAAAAAGATGTGCTGGTAGCCGAGATGGTGCGGTTAACTGATCCATACACAACGCACCCGCACGACTTTGAGGTAGCAGATCGCTTCGAGCTGCGCGCACATTGAATAAAATCTCATATGTTTTTTATTTTAAGAGTTAACCATGCCGACACCATGTTCGCCTGAAGCTGTGCGGTATGACCGTCGCACCATATCGCTCCATTGGATTACGGCCGCGTTGGTAGTGTTGTTGTGGGGTGTTGCGCATCTGATCGATGATTTTCCGCGTGGTCTGCCGCGGATTTCAGTGCGATCCATCCATATTGTTCTCGGTGTGATTTTGCTCTTGGTGGTCGGGATGCGCTTATTGTGGCGTTTAACGCGTGGGGCACGCCTCGCGCCTGCGCGAGCTGGGATTGTCGGGTGGCTATCGCGTGGGGCGCATGCCAGTCTGTATGCTTTAGTGCTTGCAACCTTAGGTCTTGGAGTTGCAAATACGTGGATTCGCGGTGACTCTATTTTGGGTCTTTTTAAGATCGTGTCGCTGGCACCTGGTAACACGGACTTGAAGGAATTCGTGGAGTATCTCCACGCAACGGCAGCCAATGCGCTAGTCATTCTGGCGAGTCTGCATGCACTAGCGGGTTTATTGCATCATTTTGTGCTGCATGATGGCGTGTTGCAACGCATGTGGCCGCACAAGGTGATGGCGGCCCGCAAAGAGTAAGGTTGCTTTCTTGCGCTCCGCTCGGATCAGGCCGATACTTTTCTCGGGAAGCCTGTCCATACTTTCTTTTCATAGTCGTAGAGTTTGCAGACTCTGACGGAATCAAGATATGTGCGCATGGACAGCTCAATGATCGGAATATCTGGCACGATGGCTGCTAGCGCTGCTTGAGCGGCCTTCAGACGGTACAGTGGGATGCGTGCATCAAGATGGTGGGCCGCATGCTCCATGATGTTGTGCAGTAAAATATTCCACCAGGCATGGACATGGTAACGAACCGTTCCATGCAGCATGCCTTGGTCACGCATCCAGGTTGTTTTGTCGGCGTACCAAACGACATCAGGATTGGTGTGATGTAGATACACCACAAAACCCACGACCCACACCCAGACCAGAAAGGGTACTAAGGCTCCCACGGTGAGCGTCAGCAGGGTGTGTAGGATGCCCATTGGCGCGCTGAGAGCGATGATCCAACCAATCCACAAGCTGGCAAAACCGGTAACAAGTAGCGAATCGAGTGTGAACTCGGCGCGTTGGCCGGGAGCACTGTCGCGCTTCGGGAAATACAGCCGGCGCCACCAGATTTCTATCAGGTAGTAGGGGAGTGGTCCGATTGCGCTGCGATACACGCGCTCGAGCCATTGCCGGGATGGCGAGAGACTCTCATACTCTGCCTGATCGAGTGGCTGCCAGACGAAGTCACGGCCTTTCAGATTGTTAAAGCCATGGTGTACAACATTGTGACCGACACGCCACAGGGAATAGGGCGTCAGCGATGGTAAAAATGCGATTCGGCCCATGATTTTATTGAGTCTGGCGCTCCCAGTTAGGCTGCCATGGCAGGCGTCGTGGCCAACAATGAAAAGCCGTATGATGGCTGCTGTTGTTAACAGCCCGCCGAGCAGCTGCAAGGCAATGCTTGAAGTTTTTAAGACGAGGTACTGACCTAAGAAAAACAGCACAAGGTCGCTGAGCAACAGGACGAATGCCATCGTTGTCGATGGAGCGTGATGTGCGCTTAAACGATCGCGTAGCTCGGCAATGCTGAGGGGCTTCGTCTTTTCGCGGTCAGGGATGGTCGTCATCATTGAGTGGAGTCTTTGGTCGATAGTCGGTGGTGTTGGCTGATTATCGCTGAGTCGGGGCGCAAAGTGCTGGACCTTGCATGACATTTTGATTTGAGGAGAAATACCTTGACTTCGGGAAATTCTATGTACCGTCTTTACTATGCGCCCGGTGCGGCAAGCTTTGTAGTCCATTGGGTATTGCTTGAAATCGGGGTGCCACACGAATTGATTGCGGTGGACTTGGCCGGCGGCGAACAAAAAACGCTGGAATATTTGCGCTTAAATCCCGTGGGAGTGGTGCCCACGCTAATTATTGACGGTGCGCCACTGTATGAGAGTAGTGCGTTGGCGATGCTGCTCGCTGCTCGCCATCCAAGCGCAGGTCTTTTACCTGCTGCCGGCAGTCGTGCAGCCGATCTTAACTATCAGTGGATATTTCACCTCGCTAACAGCCTGCAACCTGCATTTCGTCAATGGTTTTATCCGGCAGAAGCCGCAAGCGCTGATTGTAGCGATTCGGTGAAAGACTCTGCGCGGGGCCGTATCGAGACCGCTTGGGAGAGGCTTGATACGGTTCTGGGTGCGCAGGAGTTCTTGACCGGCCCCCAGCCAGCAGTCGCGGATTTTATGGCAGTCATGCTGGCGCGTTGGTCGCGTAACATGCCGCGGCCAGCCACGGACTGGACGCATTTAGGTGCGTACATTCGGCGCCTGAAGGCGCGCCCCACGTTTGCTGAATTAAATCGTCGCGAGGGGCTGACCGAATGGCTGTGATCGGTCCTTGGGAAGACGTGGCATTGCAACTGGAAACGGAGCGTCTCATTTTACGCCCGCCACGGCTTGAAGACTTTGACGCCTTTGCCGACTGCGCGGCAGACCCATTGGCAACCGAGTTTATCGGTGGCCCCAAATCGCGCCCTGAAGCCTGGCGGGCGTTTATGACGGTCGCGGGCTCTTGGTCTTTACACGGATTCGCGATGTTCTCGGCCTTTGAAAAATCCACAGGTCATTGGGTGGGACGCATGGGCCCTTGGCGGCCGGAGGGATGGCCCGGCAATGAGGTGGGTTGGGGTCTTGCGAAGGCGGCTGAAGGTAAGTCGTATGCTTATGAGGGTACAGTTGCTGCAATCGACTGGGCATTTGCCGAGTTAGGTTGGAGCGAGATCATTCACTGTATCGATAGCGGTAACGTCAGGTCCGAGGCCCTGGCGCGTCGTTTAGGCTCCCGCGTACTGCGGCGTCAGTTGCTGCCACCGCCCGTTATCAAGGAGATTACGGTCTGGGGTCAGAGCAAAGAGGAGTGGGGGCGTGGTGCCGCCCAGCGTGCCATGCCCTTGCAGGCACGCTAGCGGATTAAGACTGCATCAGGCTGTGGGTACGCCTTTGCCTCGACGTAACAGGACGTACGCGACAAGTGTTAGCGCGACCGATATGGCGCTGGCCCATAATTCGTCGATGTGCTCAGGTGAGGTCGCCATCGCCACAAGCACGCAACCCATGGCGCCGATCGCAAGATAGCTTGCCCATGGAAAGAGCCACATTTTAAGCGTCGGTTGTGGAATTCCCGCGCGGTCACGGGCAAAGCGTAGCCGCACATGAGAAATCGCAATCATCATATAAATCAGTACGATCAGTGCGCCCGAGGCGTTTACCAAAAACGCAAACACACGATCGGGCGAGGCTTCGCGCAGCCAGATGCCAGCAAACCCTGCGATGCTGCCGAGCATGACTGAGCGGGCGGGTACGCGCCGTGCGTTAGTTTTGATGAGCCAGCGAGGCGCATCGCCTTTTTCCGCAAGTACAAATAGTACGCGGGAGGCCACATAAAACGCTGAATTAAGGCAGGACAACACCGCCGTCAGGATGATCGCGCTCATGATTGTGCTTGCGAGCGGAATGTTCATCGCATCAAGCGCAAGCGTGAAGGGCGAGGCTGGTGGTTTGATGATGCGCCAGTCGATGACGCTGACAATCAAAAAAATAGACAGGATATAAAAGATCACGATGCGCCAAATCACACTGGATGTCATGTTGGCTACAGCTTTCGCGGGCTCCGCTGATTCTGCGGCCGCAACCGTGACAATCTCAGCGCCCATCATGGTGAAGAACACCGTGGTGACCGCAGCAAAAATGGCACCAATGCCATGAGGAGCAAAGCCGCCATTATTTACGAGATTGCCAAAGGTCAGGCCGTGATGTGACGTGATTCCAAAAGCAAACGCGGCACATAGTGCAATAAAGACAATGATTGCAGCGATCTTGATTGATGAGAACCAAAATTCAAACTCGCCATAGGAGCGTGCCGACATCAGATTGACAAAGGTCATCAATGCCATCAACACCGAGCCAATCGCCCACGCCGGATACGGTAACCAGTGAACCAAAATGCCGGCGCCGGCCATGGCTTCAATCGGTATGACGATGACCCAGAAGTACCAGTACAACCAACCCACCGAGAAGCCTGCCCAGTTACCGAGTCCTTCGCGGGTGAATTCGGTAAAAGAGCGAACCTTGGGCATCGCCACTGCCATCTCGCCCAGCATGCGCATGATGAGCAGTAACAACGTACCCGTGATGGCGTAGGTGAAGATGACGGCAGGACCCACGGCAGAAATTGCCGCGCCGCTGACGACAAATAAGCCCGCACCGATAATGCCGCCGATGGTGATCATCGAGACATGGCGCGGCCGTAAGGAACGGCTCAGGGCATGATCGTCCGCCGCCTCGGTGGTGGTTGGCTGGTTCATCGGTCTACTCCCCCAAACGATGATTCGGTGGGTGGAGCCTACACAATGCCGAGCCACTTAGGGGAGCATCGGCCTACAATAGGCCGTCATATGAGAGATGTGCGTCATTTTGGGGCGCCGATTAGCGAGGGTGGTACCGTGATAGCGATGCCGGATCAGGATCCAACATTTGATGACGTGACTGCTGCCGCTCTTCGCATCGCGCCCTATGTACGGACCACGCCCTTACTCATTCTAGATGGGCTTTCGCAGCGCCTCGGCTTCCCCATCGAGTGCAAATGCGAGAATTTACAGGTCGTCGGGGCATTTAAAGCGCGCGGTGCGGCCAATGCGGTTTACGCGCTGCCGCAGGCCGTCGCTACCCGCGGGGTCGCTACGCACTCGTCGGGCAACCATGCTGCAGCCCTTGCCCGTGCCGCGAAACTGCGCGGTATTCCCGCCTACATCGTAATGCCAAAGGGGGCGCCCCGGATTAAGCGAGCGGCGGTCGAGGCGTATGGCGGGCAGGTGCACGAATGCGAGCCGACGCTCGCGGCGCGGGAAGCCGCCGCTGAGGCCATTGTGGCGCGTACAGGCGCAACGCTTGTGCACCCCTATGACGATCCATTGGTGATTGCGGGGCAAGGAACGGTGGCTCTGGAAGTTGCGAGCGTGCGAGAAGCTCCCGATGTGATCCTCGTGCCAGTTGGTGGCGGGGGTCTGTTGGCCGGTACGGCGCTCACGGTGCGGCGTTTGTGGCCACACACCCGGATTGTGGGTGTGGAACCCAGTGGGGCAGACGATGCTTTTCGCTCGTTTAGTTCTGGCGAGTTACAGGCGCAAACAAATCCCCAAACGATTGCCGATGGGCTGCGCGGCGCGTTGTCTCGGCGCACTCTGCGCATGGCGCGTGCTCATGTTGATGCCATTGTAACGGTCTCAGAAGAGGCCATTGTTGCAGCGATGCGCCTGTTGTTCGAGCAGTCAAAGCTCGTGGTTGAGCCCTCCGGTGCCGTCACGGTGGCGGCTCTCCTCGAAGGAAAGGTGGTCTGTCAAAGTGCCATCGTCGTTTTGTCCGGTGGCAATGTGGATCTTGATGCACTGCCTTGGTAGCGCACGATAGGTAATGGGCACAGTTCCGTAGGCATAACTCCATATAGTCGGCTGAGTCATTGCTGGTTAGCCTGATTTAACCGAAGTCAGGAGGCGTGCCGTGAGAGTGCCTACACACATACTGGTTGCTATATCGGATCCACATTGCGCCTCATCCCCTGCCGTGGATCGTGCGGCGACTATCGCTGAAAAAACTGGCGCAACGTTGACTATCTTTCACAGTTTGTATAGCCCCTACGTGGCAGGAGAGCAGTTTTACAAGCCTATTGAGCTGCAGCACGATATTGAGCATATTGTAAATATCAAAAAACGTGCGCTTGAGCGTCTCAGTCAGCCACTGAGAGCCCGCGGCATCAACGCTCATGTCCGCTGTCGTTGGGATTATCCAGTCTTTGAAAGTATTGTCCGTGAGGTCGTGCGCGAGAAGATTGATTTATTGCTCATTGATGGCCATCGGCATAACCGCGCTTTGCGGCTCGTTCTTAGTAACACAGACTGGCAGCTGCTCCGCTTGTGTCCTTGTCCGCTACTGATTGTTAAGAGTGCCTTACCATATAGATCACCGGCTATTGTTGCCTCAATTGATCCGCTGCATTCGCATGCGAAGCCAGCTGATCTTGATGTTCGGCTACTAGATGCCGGGGTCTTTTTTGAGCAACTTTTTAATGGGCAGTTACATGCCGCCCACTGCTATGTTGAAGCGCTACCCATTGCGATCAGCTTGCCGATTAATGGTCTATCATTGGCTAGTGCTGTGCGCGGTGGGGATGTCGAGCATATTCGTGACGCATTTCTCGCTGAGATAAAGCCATATCAGCTGACGGACGCGCAGCAGCATTTGCGAGTGGGTGACGTCGTGCAGTCGCTGCCTGAGCTGGTGGAGGAGTTGGGTGCGCAGCTCGTCGTCATGGGGGCCGTGTCGCGTAGCGCTCTTAAGCGACTGTTTATCGGCCATTCTGCCGAGCAAGTGATCGATCAGCTAAATTGCGACGTTCTAATTATCAAGCCAGATGATTTTGTCACCACCGTTCCTGCATCGGCGACGATTAGACCAGTGATGTTTCCATCGCTTTAAAGCAATCTATGCGCAGTCATCGCATCTATCGATACTATTGGTCATTGGTATCGTCAGCTTCGCTGGAGTCTTGGAGTTTGCTCGCCAGTTCGTCTACAGGAGTGCGCCAGTCTCGTGCGCGAATTTCTATAGGTGCCTCGTAGCCAAGGTCGTCTGGGTTTTGTAAGTCTACCGAGCCAGTCCAGTCCTCTGGGGCTTCCACCGTGCGAAGCGCCATCTGCGACCACCCATCAAAATCACTCTCGTCGATCGAGCCATCAAAGTCTTGCATTTCGATCATAGACTGATCTTCATCAATGGCGACAACTTGGAACAGTTCGCCTTTGTCTCGATGCGCATACCATTGACCTACAATGGCAACAATCTTAATTGTCATGATGACTGCCCGATAGCGCCCGAGGTTGGGCCCGACCACTATACGAGCAGATACGTGGCCTCCTTGTAAGCACAAGTGCGGATACTTGGCCGGAACCGCAGATAAAAAAGCGCGTCTACTCAACCCCGGTCGGCTGTGCCAAATCAAATCGAGTAATATATCGTACGGATCGAGTAATTTTCGCCCGATGCCGCCGCTGGGACGGTTTGAATCTGCGCTTGTCCGCGGCTTACACTGTGTACGGCCCAGTGATGGGAATCTTAAAAAATAGAGATGTAGACCATGACAGACCTGACATTGGCTGCGGTGCAGATGGAGTGTGGCTGGGATCGTGCGGCGAATATCGCAACTGCAGATCGTCTCGTACGCCAAGCAGCAGTTGAGGGCGCTCGCGTTATCCTGCTACCGGAGCTGTTTGAGACTCCATATTTTTGTAAAGATCATGCCTATCGCTATTTTGAGCTTGCTACGCGCATTGAGGACAATCAGGCCGTGCGCCACTTTGCTACTCTCGCAGCCGAGTTGGGTGTGGTATTGCCGATTTCCATATTTGAGCGTGCTGGAAACAACTATTTTAATACGCTGGTGATGCTAGATGCCGACGGATCAATGCTCGGTATTTATCGTAAAAGCCATATTCCGGAAGGCCCTGGCTACCACGAAAAGTTTTATTTTGCGCCAGGGGACACAGGTTTTCGCGTGTGGCAGACACGTTACGGTGCTTTAGGCGTTGGTGTGTGCTGGGATCAGTGGTTTCCAGAAGCGGCGCGGGCGATGGCCTTACTTGGTGCTGAACTTTTGTTATATCCGACTGCGATAGGCTCAGAGCCTCAAGATGCAACGCTGGATTCCAAAGATCACTGGACTCGAACAATGCAGGGCCACGCTGCTGCCAATATCATGCCGCTTGTTGCAGCAAATCGGTTCGGCTTCGAGCAAGGCGACACGAATGCTCTGACATTTTACGGTTCATCATTTATTGCGGGACATACTGGGGAACTGTTGAAGGTCGCGCCGCGTCATGGTGAGGCGGTGCTCGTGCATACGGTTAATTTGGACACGGCGCGCAAGTATCGGCATTACTGGGGTGTCTATCGTGACCGACGGCCAGACTTGTACGGTGCGCTTACGACGCTAGATGCGCTGCAAGCCACACGTGGGCGGTCGGTTTGAGCGAGCCTGCGGGCCTTGGCCGTGCGCTAGTCTGCATTGACCTTGAAACGACCGGCGGTAATGCCGCGTGGAACCGGATTATTGAGATCGGCCTCGTGGAGATCGATGAGGACGGTACCGAGCGTGAGTGGTCCACGCTCGTCAATCCGGGTGTGCGAATTCCCTCTCAAATAGAAACATTTACTGGCATTACCAACGCTATGGTGAGCGATGCGCCACCATTTGAGGTGGTTTATCGTGACCTGCTACAGCGCCTTCATGGTCGCCTGTTTATTGCGCACAATGCGCGCTTCGACTATGGTTTTGTGCGCGCTGAGCTTGCGCGTGTTGGGGTAAACTATACGTCTAAGGTACTGTGTACTGTCAAGCTCTCGCGCCGGCTATTCCCAAAGGAGCCACGCCACAACTTAGATGCCGTGATGCGCAGGCACAATATTGTCTGCAGTATGCGACACAGAGCGTTGGGTGATGCGCGAGTACTGCGTGATTTATTGAATCTTTGGTGCGCAACGACTGCGCCTCAGGTCATCACTGAAACAGTCGATCGCCTATTGCAGGAAACGCCGCTGCCGCCGCAGCTATCTCCGTCTTTAGTGGATGATTTGCCTGACACTCCCGGTATCTATCGGTTTTTTGGTAGCGATGATGCGCTCTTATATATTGGAAAAAGTCAGCGTATCCGCAGCCGTGTGTTAGAGCATTTTGCGGCAGCTCATCGCTCTGCGTCGGAGCGCAGGTTGGCCACACAGGTGCAGCGTGTAACGTGGAACGAGACGGCGGGCGAATTGGGGGCGCTTTTACGTGAGGCGCGGGCGGTTAAGTCTGAAAAGCCTGTTCATAACCGCCAGCTCAGAGACTCTGGCGGTTCGTGGACAGTGAGGTTAAAGGCCTGTCCTGGATTACCGGCGCAAATCGACATCGTCATGATCGATGAGTTGGCCGCAGACGAGCAGGTCGAAGTTTATGGTCTTTTTCGTGATGCGAAAGCGGCGGCCCGTACGGTCGATGAACTCGTCCGAGCACACGAATTATGCAGTCGGGTGCTGGGGCTCGAGCGCGGCGCAGGCGCGCATTTAGGGTCTTGCTTTGCGTATCAGATTAAGCGGTGTCGAGGAGTCTGCGTCGGTCTTGAGTCTGCCGTGTTGCACGACACACGTACCCGCCTCGCATTGGCTCCATCACGACTCAAGTCTTGGCCGTATTCGGGGCGCGTGGCCGTCATTGAGCGCGATTGGCGCGGCGAACAGGACGTTCATGTTTTGTCGCATTGGCGCTACTACGGTACCGTCCGCGATCTTGATGATGCTCGTGCCATGACAGTCGATTCGGTTGGGTTTGATGCTGATATTTACCGCATACTAAAGCGCTTTTTGAATGCCCCTGGGACCGCCACACTCGTCGAGCTGTAGTTATGCATCAATTTTTAGCCACTACCCCCACGGGATCCGCCGACTTGCTGGCAGCTGAGCTTTTGCAGGCGGGTGTGAGCGAAATACGCGAACGCCCTTGGGGGGTGTCATTTACGGCGCCATTGCAGCTTGGCTATTGGACATGCTTGTGGTCGCGCGTGGCAAGTCGAGTGCTGCTGCGGCTGGCTGATGGTCCAGCAGCAACGCCTGAGGAGCTGTATGCCACGGCTAGCACCATTGATTGGACAATGCATTTAAGTCCTACGGCGACACTTGCTGTGGATTTTGAAACCTCACGGTCTGCAATGACGCATACCCGTTATGGTGCCTTGAAGGTAAAAGATGCCATTGTCGATCAGTTGCGGGAGCGACGCGGTGTCCGTCCTGATATCGATACCAGTCAACCGAGTGTGCGCGTGAGTGTGAGCGTGATTCGTGATCATGCGACTTTTTTTATTGATTTGTCGGGCGAGAGTTTGCACCGGCGAGGCTGGCGCGGCGATGGTGTCGCGGCCCCGATGAAGGAAAATCTCGCTGCGGCCTTGCTTTTGCGCTGTGGTTGGCCAGAGATTGCTGCTGCAGGTGGCGGATTTAGCGATCCGATGTGTGGGTCAGGAACTCTGCCAATTGAAGCGGCACTGATTGCCGCAGATCGGGCGCCTGGTCTGCATCGCACCTATTTTGGTTTTTTGGGTTGGGCGGGGCACGATGCGGCCGTCTGGCAGGCTTTAAGGGCTCAGGCGCAGGAACGTGCGCAAGCTTCAACCTATCCTGCGGGGCTTATTCTGGGAAGTGACCACGATCCCCGCGCTGTCGAGATTGCGCGCTCGTCGGTGGTTTTAGCAGGTGTGGATGATTTGGTGCGCATTGATCTTAAGCCACTGGTCCAAGCGCGCCCACCCGGACAGCGCACTACCGGACTTGTGTTGGTGAATCCCCCTTATGGCGAGCGTCTCGGTGAGTACGACGGGTTGCGTGGGCTCTATGCTGAGCTTGGGCTGGTCTTAAAAGAGCGGTTTGTGGGTTGGCACGCTGGCGTATTGACTGGAAATCCAGCGCTGTGCCGTGAATTAAAGATAGAGGCGCGGCGTACCCACAAACTGTTCAATGGCCCCATTGAAGTGCAGTTGCTGCGCTTCTTAGTCACGGCTGAGCACTTTAGTCGGGAGCATCGGCCGGGCCACTTGCCGCCCGTGGATAGTGCTCGACGCGACTCCCAAGGCGCGCAGATGTTTGCGAATCGATTACGCAAGAATTTGGACTCGCTGGGCAAGTGGGCGCGCCGTGAATCTGTGCAGTGCTTCCGTGTCTATGACGCCGATATGCCCGAATATGCCTTTGCGATCGATATATACGCCAATACAGAAAATGGTCGTTATGCCTGCGTGCAAGAGTATGCGGCGCCGCCGACCGTCGCTGAAGAGCGTGTGCGCACGCGGCGCGCTGAAGCCGTCTCAGTACTGCCCGACGTATTGGGTCTTCCCGATGATGTCATCTGGTTTCGGACTCGCAAGAAACAGCGGGGTACAGACCAATACCGCAAAGTTGCCTCTGAGCAAGAGTTCTATGAGGTCACGGAAAGTGGTTTACGCTTTTTGGTTAACTTTGATGATTATCTCGATACAGGAATTTTTTTGGATCATCGTTTGACGCGTCAGCGCATCAAGCAGTTAGCGCCAGGGTGCCGTTTCTTAAACCTCTTTGGTTATACAGGGACTGCCTCTGTGTACGCAGCGGCCGGTGGCGCTGTATCGACTACTACAGTCGACTTATCGCGTGCTTATCTCGATTGGGCAGGACGCAATTTGATGCTCAATGAGTTTAAAGGTCGCGACCAGGTGTTGGTACAAGCGGATGTACTTGACTGGTTACGTACGGCGCCTGAGGCCGGTTGGGACCTGATCTTTTTAGATCCGCCGACATTCTCGAACTCAAAGAAGATGGATGGCACGCTCGATGTGCAGCGCGACCACGTGGATTTATTACGCGCGACCATGCGTTTGTTGGCTCCCAATGGCACGTTAGTCTTTTCGACTAATTACACGCGTTTTGTCATGGATGGCACGGCGTTGCCCGGGGTGGTCGTGGAGGACATTTCAAAAAGCACGATTCCAAAAGATTATGAACGTCACCCACGCATCCACCGCGCCTACTTGCTAACCCACGGCTAGGCGCTGATGGGGTGGCCTCGGACTTTGAGGTTTATCGTGGGTTTGGCTGCAAGTCGTAATTCCAAAGATTTAAAAAATCCATAAATAACATATAGTTATATTAAAAACTTGAGTCGTTTGGGTGATAACGTCGGGACGCCGAGGCCACCAACGTGTTTAAATTGGGTCTCTTAAGGAACTCGCCCGATGCTTCGGTCGGGTAATTCACTGAATCATCATGCGATCACGCAAGCCAATCATTGGTATTCCGGCCGATCGGCGCCTGTTAGGCAGCCATTGGTTTCATTGCGTGGGTGAGAAATACGTCAACGCAATTGTCGATGCGGCGGACGCCATTCCATTGCTGGTGCCTTCGCTGGGTGACCGTCTAGAGCTCGCGGAGCTTATCGAGCGCTGTGATGGTTTCTTTTTGACCGGTAGCCCATCTAATGTCGAGCCACACCACTACCAAGGACCCGGCAGCGCACAGGGTACCTTGCACGACTCCCATCGTGATGCAACCACACTACCGTTAATTCCCCTGACAGTTCAGGCGGGGCTCCCCTTGTTCGCCGTCTGTAGGGGATTCCAAGAGATGAATGTGGCCTATGGCGGCACTTTGCACCAGAAGCTGCATGAGATTCCAGGCTTTATGTCTCATAAGGAAGATGCGACACAAAGTTTAGACGTGCAGTACGGGCCTGCGCACGAGGTCATGCTGACGCCAGGTGGTGTGCTTGCGGACATGGCGGGTGCGAGCCGCGTGTCAGTTAATTCGCTGCACTCGCAGGGTATCGATCGACTCGGTGCAGGGCTCACAGTGGAGGCTCGCTCACCGGACGGCGTGATTGAGGCGATTCGAGTAACCGATGCATCGGTTTTCGCGCTTGGTGTCCAGTGGCACCCCGAGTGGCAGGTGCTTGAAAATCCATTTTCCAAAACTTTATTCGCCGAGTTTGGTGCTGCTGCGAAAAAGCGTGCGCTCAGCATTGCTGGGCGTTAGATGATTTATAGGTGATTTCATGTCTACTAGTCCAATTCGGCAGTTTCTTAAAGACAACGGTATTTCAGAGGTGGAGGCCATCATCCCTGATATGGCGGGTGTGGCCCGCGGCAAGGTGGTCCCAGCCGAGAAGTATGTGGAAGAGGAGGGCATGCGGTTGCCTGAGTCCATCTTTCTGCAGACCGTTACGGGCGAATTTCCGCGAGATGAAAGTTCAATCAGCCCATCAGAGATTGACATCGTCCTGAAGGCCGATCCGAAAACGATTCGTGTGGTTCCTTGGGCGGCTGAGCCCACAGCTCAAGTGATCCATGATTGCTTTTATGGTGACGGTCGGCCCGTACCAATGGCGCCACGGTATGTGCTGCGTCGGGTCTTGGATTTGTATGCAGCTCACGGCTGGGAGCCAGTGATTGCTCCAGAACTCGAGTTTTTTCTAGTTGAGCCAAATCTCGATTCTGATTATCCCCTAAAACCACCCGTGGGCCGGTCAGGGCGCCCGGAAATTGGTCGTCAAAGCTACTCCATCGCCGCAGTTAATGAGTTCGATCCACTCTTCGACGATGTGTATGCGTTTTGCGAGGCGCAGGAAATCGAGATTGACACCCTCATTCACGAAGCAGGTGCGGCGCAGATGGAAATCAACCTGCTGCACGGGGATGCCATGAATCTTGCAGATCAGGCATTCATGTTCAAGCGCACCGCACGTGAAGCAGCGCTGCGTCATAAAATGTACGCGACATTCATGGCGAAGCCACATGCGAAGGAGCCAGGAAGCGCGATGCACTTGCATCAGAGTATCGTTGATTCCAAGACGCGACAAAATATTTTTAGTGCTCCCGATGGATCACCAACGACACTTTTTTTTGCACACATCGCCGGGTTGCAGCGCTACTTGCCTGCTGCGATGTCGTTATTTGCTCCTAATGTGAATAGCTATCGGCGAACCATGCCCCACAATTCAGCGCCCATCAATGTGCATTGGGGCTACGACAACCGCACGGCTGGCCTACGGATTCCCATGTCGGGACCCGTTGCGCGACGCGTAGAGAATCGCTTGGGTGGGGCTGATGCGAATTCGTATTTAGCGATGGCAGCATCACTTGCGTGCGGCTATCTTGGCATGGTTGAGGGTTTAAAGCCGACGGAGCCTATCACTGGTAGTGCCTATGATTTACCTTTCCAGTTACCGCGAACTTTGGCGGAGGCGCTACGGTTATTGAATGAATGTCGGCCACTCCTTGATATTTTTGGCGACCGGTTTGTGTCGGCCTACTCGGCGGTTAAAGAAAGTGAGCATGAGGCGTTCTTACAGGTCATTTCTGCGTGGGAACGTGAGCATTTGCTGCTCAATGTGTAATTGTAGTCAAGCGTTGCTGCTGAAGGCGTGGAGTTAATGATCTGTTCCTGGTGGCTACGTCACGTGGCGGTAACCTGTGGTCTGGCGTTGCTAGCAAGCGCCGGCCTCGTGGGGTGTCATGCCAGTGCCCCTGCAGTGCAAAAAACCCCGGTCACCGGGCCAGAAGAGAAGGTTTTAAACATCCTCAATTGGTCTGATTATATTGCGCCTGACACATTGGAAAAGTTCGAAAAAGAAACCGGTATCAAGGTCAACTATGATCTTTTTGACAGCAACGAGGTGCTGGAAACAAAGCTGCTGACTGGGCGCACGGGTTACGACATTGTGGTGCCTAGTGATTATTTTTTGGAACGGCAGTTGAAGGTGGGAGTGTACTTGCCGCTTGATTTAAATAAGCTGCCAAACTATGTGAATCTTGATCCTGCCGTCATGCGAGCGCTGGAAGGGCACGATCCCGGAAATCGTTATGGTGTGCCATACCTCAGTGTGTTGACGGGCATAGGCTATAACGTCGATATGGTAAAAAAGGCTCTTGGCGATATTCCGCTTGATAGTTGGGCTGTGATTTTCGATCCAAAGAATGCTGCGAAATTGCAGGACTGCGGCATTTCGATGCTGGACCAGCAGGCAGAGGTTCTGTTCTCGGCCAAGCTCTGGCTAGGTATTAAGAATGATGCCGAGGGCCTCGAGGGGCTGGCAGCAGCGGAGGCGATGCTACAGAAAGTGCGGCCCTACGTCCGTTACTTCCACAGCTCGCAATATATTAATGATTTGGCTAACGGTGAGACCTGTATCGCCTTAGGTTGGAGCGGCGACGTCTTGCAGGCACGGGATCGAGCGAACGAGGCAGGTAAGGGTGTGCGCATCGATTTTGTGGACCCGAAAGAAGGTGTGCTGCGTACCTTTGACATGTTGGCAATTCCAGCCGATGCGCCACACCCTGATAATGCGCATAAATTCATAAATTTCGTCCTCCGTGCCGATATCGCGGCTGATATCTCGCGTTTTAGAAAGTATCCATCTGCCAATTTGGCTGCGCTTAAATTGCTCGAGCCGCAATTCTTGACGGATCCTATTATGTATCCAGCAGCGGATGCGCTTGCGCGGATGCAGACACACCCTGCAGAATCGCTGGCCTACGCGCGCTACGCGAATCGTGCTTGGACACGAATCCGTACGCAGCACTAAATAAGGACTGGTATCGATGACACTCGAGTTGAACCGGCAGCAACCCGCAAAACCGTCGGTCGACGCTCCTTACGTCAGGCTTGATGGGTTGACTAAAAACTTTGGAGACTTTACAGCCGTTAAGGAGGTGTCGCTTGACATCGCCCGCGGTGAAATCTTTTGCCTGCTTGGTGGCTCTGGTTGCGGCAAGACGACGTTACTACGCATGCTTGCCGGATTTGAGACGCCGACCGCAGGATCTATTTTTATTGATGGCGTTGACGTAACACACGTGCCGCCGTACGAGCGGCCCGTAAACATGATGTTCCAGTCCTACGCGCTATTCCCACACATGACTGTTGCGCAAAATGTTGCGTTTGGCTTGCGTCAGGATGGAGTGTCGAATGATGAGGCAAGAGACCGAGTCGCTGACATTTTGCGTCTGGTGAGTCTAAGTGGGTACGAAAAACGCAAGCCGCACCAACTCTCAGGTGGTGAGCGGCAGCGGGTTGCCTTAGCGCGGTCGCTCGTTAAGCGGCCGAAACTGCTGTTACTTGACGAGCCGCTGGGCGCGCTCGATAAGAAGCTCCGTGAGCACACGCAATTTGAGCTGGTGAATATTCAGAACATACTCGGGGTCACCTTCATTATTGTAACGCACGACCAAGAGGAGGCGATGACGCTTGGTACGCGGATTGGCGTCATGCGGGCTGGAGAAATTTTGCAGATTGGGTCTCCGACAGATATTTACGAATTTCCGAACTCACGATACGTTGCCGATTTCATTGGCAGTGTCAATCTTGTCGAAGGTCGCCTCACCGAAGATGAGCCAGCCTATGTGCGCATCGATTGCCCGCAGTTTGGCTGTACGGTTTACGTGGATCATGGCGTCAGTGCGCCCGCTGACTCCATCGTGTCGGTCGCTATACGGCCTGAGAAGATTCAGATCAGTCGTGAGCGTCCAGAGGGTACCGATAACATTGTCAGTGGCACCATTACCGGTATTGCGTATCTTGGCGATATGTCACGTTATTTGGTCACCCTCGTGACTGGGACTGTGGTTCGAGTGACATTGCCCAATATGTTTCGGCATGAGACGCGTCTTGCGATTGAGGATGCGGTCTGGTTGACATGGCATGGTTCAGCTGCGGTGGTCGTGACGCGATGAGCGTGATCGGTCAGCGCGCGCGTGAGGTTCTGGTCGGTCACTCGCCTAGGCGGCAGGGTATCGGGCGACGGGTTGTCATAGGGATTCCGTACCTCTGGTTGGCGCTTTTCTTTTTAGTGCCATTCCTGATTGTTCTCAAAATATCTTTTTCGAACGTGCAGCTATCAATGCCGCCCGTTGAGCCGATCTTGGTATTTGCGGCCAACCAAGTGATTCAACTGCGTATTCATCTTGGGAATTTTAGTTTCATCTTCGGCGATTCCTTGTACTTAGCCGCATTTATTAATTCGATCAAGGTTGCCGGTGTATCCACACTGTTAGCCTTATTGCTTGGGTATCCGATGGCTTATGGGATCGCAAGGACGCGTGGGACGTGGCGCAACATCCTCTTTCTGCTGGTTGTGCTGCCATTTTTTACCTCATTTCTTTTGCGAGTGTATGCATGGATTGGGTTGCTGGGTCGTAGCGGTCCGTTGAACGGCTTTCTGATGCATATCGGCGTTATTCATCAGCCTATACAATTGCTTCAAACAGACTTTGCGGTCTATATCGGCATGGTCTATTCGTATTTGCCTTTCATGATTTTACCGCTATATGCCGCTATTGAAAAACAGGATCTAACGCTGCTGGAAGCGGCCGCTGATCTTGGTTGTCGGCCAGTGCGTGCATTTTTTAGCGTGACACTGCCGTTAACAAAAGAGGGGATTTTCGCTGGCTGTTTGTTGGTTTTTATTCCTGCAGTGGGTGAGTATGTCATTCCAGCCCTGTTGGGTGGGCCCGATACGCTGATGATTGGTCGGGTGGTTTGGGATGAGTTTTTTGCCAATCGCGATTGGCCTGTAGCGAGCGCTTTGTCAATTATTTTACTGGCATTGTTGTCGGGTCTCGTGCTCTTGTTACAGCGTGTCCAAGCCGCCGAGAAGTCTGCGTCATGAAGCAGAATCGCTCATGGGTTGTTTTATCGGCGATGTGCTTTGGCTTTGTGTTTCTGTATTTGCCATTGCTCATGATGATTATTTATTCGTTTAATGCATCGCGCCTGGTCACGGTCTGGGACTCGGCGCACTCGCCGACGCTTGCTTGGTACCGAGAGCTGTGGACGAATGAGGAAATCCTCAGTTCAGCAAAGTTGAGCTTTAAAATCGCGGCGATGAATGCTGTGGGCGCAGTAATTTTAGGGACGCTCGCAGCTTTTTCTCTGGAAAGGTACACGCGGTTTCGTGGCCGGACGATCTTTGCACTGTTAACAACGGCGCCGATGGTACTTCCTGAGGTGATTACTGGGCTGTCGTTGCTGCTCTTGTTTGTCGCTTTGCAGCAACTGTCTGGCTGGCCTAGTGGGCGCGATGCGACAACAATTACGATTGCGCACATCACGTTCTCGATGGCGTATGTCGTCGTCGTTGTTCAGTCGCGGCTTGCAACGGTGGATCGCGCGCTCGAGGAAGCGGCCATGGACTTAGGGGCGCGGCCATGGAAAGTGTTTTTCCTAATCACGCTGCCTCTTATCGCACCGGCCATCGCGTCTGGATGGGTACTGAGTTTTATATTGTCGTGGGATGACATCGTCATTACGAGCTTTGTGTCGGGTCCAGGCTCGACCACATTGCCGCAGCTGGTGTTTTCGAAGGTGCGCCTCGGGGTAAGCCCCGACATTAATGCGCTCGCTACCATCTTGGTGGCCTGTGTGAGCGTTGGGGTAATGCTGCTTGGATTGGGCATGGTGCACCGGGATCGCCGCAAAGAGCGCGAGGCACGAGCGGTTCTTGGTTTGGAGTCATGAGTCTGACACTCGGTATTGATCTTGGCGGCTCTTCGATCAAAGCGGGGGTCGTTGACACAACGTCAGGGAGTTTGGTCACGGAATTGATCAGCGTCGCTACACCAAGTGGTGCCCCTTTGGTGAGTTGCTGCCGCGAATTTGCACAGCTCAAGCAGCGATTGCCTGGGGCGCACGGCCCTGTGGGTGTCGCGCTGCCGACGGTCATCAAGGATGGAGTAGCGTGTACTGCTGCTAATATCGGCGCTGAGTGGCTTGGAGCACCGATTCAGCGCTTAATTGCTGAGGCCTTGGGCTGCGACAGTGTGCTGCTCAATGACGGTGATGCTGCTGGGCTTGCTGAGATGACTCTAGGAGCGGGCAGGGGTGTCACAGGGACCACGCTGGTGCTGACGTTTGGAACTGGCATTGGTTCGGCATTGTTCAGTGGCGGTCATCTATTTCCAAACACTGAGCTTGGCCGACTGATGCTCGAATCCGAGGATGCAGAAGCCTTCGCCAGTGCCCGCACACGCACGCGCAACGGCCTTGATTGGCTAGCATGGTCGCCGCGAGTCAATCGCGTGTTGGCCCAGTATCAGACGCTCTTTTGGCCCGATCTATTCATTATTGGTGGCGGTGTCAGCGAGCATTGGGAGCACTTTGGTCACCTGTTGAACTCAGCTGCGCGCATTGTTCCCGCTCACTTTCGGCAAAGTGCCGGTGTTGTTGGTGCGGCGCTAGCAGCCGCAAGCGCGTGAGCGAGACGTGACAATGCCCGCGATCATTAGCCGCCTACCCGGTGTCGGGACGACCATCTTTACGGTTATGTCCCGTTTAGCCGGGCAGTACAACGCCCTCAACACCGGTCAGGGTTTCCCGGATTTTGAGCCACCTCTAGAATTGCGTGAGCGCGTGTCTTTTCACATGGCGTCTGGCCGTAATCAGTACGCTCCGATGAGCGGCGTCCCAGAATTACGGGAGGCCATCGCGCAAAAAATTGCGCGTCTTTATAAGCGGCAACTATCGAGTGAGCATGAAATCACCGTCACGAGTGGTGGTACTGAGGCATTAACGGCATCGATACAAGCTCTGGTCCATCCGGGTGATGAAGTCATCGTTTTTGACCCCGCTTATGACAGTTACTGTCCTGTCATCGAACTAGTTGGTGGTCACACCGTGCGCATTCCGTTGCTGCGGCCTGAATTTTCTATCGACTGGGAGCGTTTCGCCGCAGCGATTACGCCTCGAACCCGAGTAGTAGTGATTAATTTTCCGCACAACCCAACAGGCGCCATACTGAAGTGTGAGGATTTGAGTCGTCTTGCGGCCTTATTGCGCCCAACCAATGCTTTTGTGATCTCTGATGAAGTGTACGAGCACATGGTATTCGATGGGCATGCCCATCAAAGCCTCAATGCACACGACGAGCTTGCGGCTCGCAGTGTGGTGGTTTCGTCTTTCGGAAAAACCTATCACGCGACTGGCTGGAAAGTGGGCTACACTGCAGCGCCGGCGGCCTTGACGACTGAGATCCGCAAGGTGCATCAGTTCATGACTTTTTCCACCGCGAGCGTGCTGCAATACGCTCTCGCTGATTTTATGTTGGCTCACCCCGAGTGGGAACAGCAACTTGCGGTGTTTTACCAAGCAAAGCGCGACCGACTCCAGGGGCTCCTGCGAGGATCGCGGTTCACGGTACTGCCGGCCCGTTCCACGTATTTTCAATTACTCGACTATTCAGCTATTCGTGATGATTCTGACACGGATTTTGCAATGGAATTAATTAAAAACCACAGGGTCACCACGATTCCTGTCTCGCCATTTTGTAAGGATCCGCCGAAATCAGAACGCTTGATACGCGTGTGCTTTGCCAAGCAGGACGCTACTTTGGCAAGTGCGGCGCAGCGCTTGTCACAGCTGTAACTGCTTTTCGTAGCGTCTCGCCACTATAGGTTAAGTCTCAGTATTCGACTTCAGCCAAAAGTGCTACGGTAGGCCCCTATTTGATAGATAGTCGGCGAGGGCGCATGAAATCACGCACACGAGTCAATCACCCGCCGCAAACAGTGTTTCCGGCAGGGCGCCGCGCACTTGTCTCACCAATCTATCAATCCGTTAAATTTGAGCTCGAAGATCTGGCCGCGACCGAGCGAGTATGGTCTGGGCGAGAACCGGGCTTTCATTACAGCCGTGTCGGTAACCCAACGGTTAGTGAGCTCGAGCAGTTGCTTGCCGAGTTGCAGGAGCGTGAAGCGTGTATTGCGACGGGTACTGGAATCGCTGCGATTGCGTTGGCTTTAATTGCGTTTTTATCGGCCGGCGACCACGTGGTCGGGTTTATTGAGACGTATGGGCCGACTCGTGCCTTACTGTCAAAGACCTTGGGGCGATTTGGCGTTACCCATGAATTAGTTTCACTACACGATCTTGCCGGTCTTGAGCGCGCTTTGTCGCGCGTAAAAACACGCATAGTTTGGTTTGAGTCCCCCACGAACCCGATGCTAAAAATAGCGGATGTCGAGGCGATATGCCGATTAAGCCATGAGCACGGCGCCTTGGTCATGCTGGATAACACTTTGGCAGGCCTCGAGGCGCATGCCAAGTTCCCTATTGATGTGTACGTGCACAGCCTGACCAAGTCAGCCAACGGCCATGGTGACGTGATGGGTGGGGCGGTCATTGCCAGTCAACAGCTGATTGACCAGGTCCGGATGCAGGCGAATGTCTTGGGGCCTGCGCTCGACCCGCATGCTGCCTTTCTAATTTTGCGTGGCTTACGGACCTACCATATTCGAAGGGCGGCCCAATGCGCCTCGGCACAGAAGATTGCTGCGTGGCTCGCTGTGCATCCGCGTGTGGCGCGGGTGCACTACCCTGGTCTTCCGTCACATCCCTCGCATCAGTTAGCACGGGAGCAGATGGCAGACTTTGGGAGCGTCGTCACTGTTGATCTGACGGGAGACGCCGAGCAGAGCCGTCGATTCGCCGATGGTCTGACGTTATTTTCTAGCGTTGCAAGCCTGGGGTCCACGGAGTCGTTGATTGTTTCGCCCCAACTGCAGCAGCCCCAAGGGCTGACAAAAGAGCAAGTGGTGATTTCGGGTATCGGGCCCACGAGTTCGCGGTTATCTATTGGGCTTGAGGATGCAGATGACCTAATCGCGGATTTGGAGGCAGCTCTGGCAAGCGCCTTTGCTGCCTAAGGCATAAGTCCTTACAGGCTGCCCGCGACGGTCACGCGGCGGGCCGAGTAGGGTAGTACTTCGATCACATCGTTGGTACGTAGCCTCTCTTGGATAGTGCACCACCACGCTGCGGTGAGTAGTTCTCCGTGAGTCTCCAAAAACGCAGCTTTAAGCTCTGAGTCAAAGCCTAGAAAATTGATAAATGTTTCTGGAAAGACATCATTATCGCCAACGTAGTACCACGTGTCAGCGCGCATCTCGTCTTCATCGGACCTCGCTGTGGGGAGATCTCGAAAGCGACAGTCTGTGACTAGACACAACTCATCGTAGTCGTAAAAAATCACGCGCCGATGGCGGGTGACACCGAAATTCTTAAGAAGTAGGTCACCGGCAAAGATGTTGGTATAAGCAAGATCCCGTATTGCCTGACCATAATCGAGGACTGCTCGTGTCGCATCGATGACACTGGCTTCCCGCACATAGATATTGAGCGGAGTCATGCGCCGCTCAATGTAGCAGTGGTCAATAGTCAGGTCATCACCGTCTTCGTGAACACTGCGTTGCGTTTCACTCAAGAGCTCATCAAGCAGGGTCTTCTCGAACAGGCGTTTAGGAAAGCGTAGGCGCTTAAACTCCTGTGCATCAACTAAGCGACCCGCACGATCGTGCTTGAAAACAAGTTCATATTTTGCGAGGACATCTTCGCGCACGATGTTTTTCTGAATAGGAAACTGATCGCGAATCAGCTTAAATACCACATCAAATGACGGTAGTGTGAAGACGACCATCACCAAGCCGCGCTCGCCGGGCGCAAGTACAAACTGGTCTTTGGCTTCCTCCAAGTGATACATCAGTTCTCGATACCGCTCGGTTTTTCCTTGCTTGGCACGACCAATCACCGTAAACAGCTCGCTTATTGGCTTGCGCGGCATCAGGTTCTTCAAAAAACGCACTACCTCGCTTACATAGTCGAGATCGACGTGGAAGTACGACCGAGTAAAGCTGAAGAGTATTGAGATATCTGACTCATGAGTCATGACAGCATCAATTAACAGGCCTCTTTCAGTGTTTTTTAGGGCAATGACAAGCGGTGCGACGCTCGAGTCAGAGACGATCTGCCCGACGATATAAGCACGGGTGATCTGAAAAAAGACCGGACGTATCACATCAATACGGAGGACGCGCTGCTGGGTGTTTCGCAGGGCGAGGCCGACCTCAATTTCTTCAGCGACTTGCGCGATGCTGCGTTCGAAATCTCTCCAAGGTGTCTTGCATTTAAACTCGGTGAGTATCTCTTCAAGCAGCATAGGGATCGATCCCCTATTGTGGTAGCTGCTCAAGAAATCGTGGTTGGCCACGCGTGCAAGCGGATTAAGATCCACCGCAACAAATTCGATATCCGGTGCAACTCCGATAGTTCCGAAAAAGGTACGAGTTAACGAATTGAAAAACGTTTTGCGAAACTCAGCGTCAGACATGTCATCAATGGCTGCAGCAAAGGTCTTTTTGATTTGTTCCCATAGCGATTTGTCGTCGGAGTGGCTACCTAAGCGCTGGCTTAGCGTGCGAACCGCCAAGTTAACATGCTGCCCGTAAAGCTCAATGCGCTCTACGGCATCGCGCTGGCTGGCTTGCCAGTCACGCTGTTCAAAGTGTAGCGGCGCGCGGCGTGTGATGTCGCGGAAGTCGCCGTTGTAACGCTCAAAAGCTGCGAGTGCCTCGTTGGCGCAGGCGCTCGCAAGCTGTTGCTTATTGTCAGCGTTACCGGGCATTACGCTCAAAGGTGCTTAATCAACTCGTTGGCAAATTCGCTGCATTTGACTTCCTTAGCGCCTTCCATAAGTCGGGCGAAATCATAAGTGACGGTTTTGGCCGCGATTGTGCGATCCATCGCCGTAATAATCGCGTCCGCCGCCTCGGTCCAGCCCATATAGCGCAGCATCATTTCACCCGAGAGAATGACCGAACCTGGATTTACTTTGTCGAGGTTGGCGTATTTTGGTGCCGTGCCGTGGGTCGCTTCAAATACCGCATGCCCCGTCATGTAATTGACGTTACCGCCCGGAGCAATCCCAATGCCACCGACCTGCGCGGCTAGCGCGTCTGAGAGGTAGTCGCCGTTTAAATTCATTGTGGCGATGACATCAAACTCGTCTGGGCGCGTGAGGACCTGCTGCAAAGTGATATCGGCAATTGCATCTTTGATGATGACCTTGCCGGCTGTCTTAGCTGCATCTTGCTCGAGATTGGCAGCTTTCTCGCCTTGGGCGGCCTTCGTGCGCTCCCATTGATCCCAGGTGTAGACGGTGTCAGGAAATTCCCGTTCAGCGAGGGCGTAGCACCAGTTTCGAAATGCACCCTCGGTGTATTTCATGATGTTGCCTTTATGTACGATCGTGACGCTTTTACGCTTGTTCGCGATCGCGTATTCGATGGCAGAGCGAATTAGACGCTCCGTGCCCTCGCGTGAGGCAGCCTTGATGCCGATACCCGATGTGCCCGGGAAGCGAATTTTGCTGTACTGCTTGGGGAATGCTTCTTTAAATAACTCCAGAAACCGATTGCAGTCGGGCGTGCCGGCTTCAAATTCAATGCCTGCATAGATGTCTTCCGTGTTTTCACGAAAGATCACCATGTCGACCTTTTCAGGAGCACGCACCGGTGAGGGGACGCCCTTGAACCAACGAACCGGTCGTAGGCAGACGTACAAGTCGAGCATTTGGCGCAGCGCGACGTTAAGAGAGCGGATCCCACCACCAATCGGTGTGGTCAGTGGGCCTTTGATCGAGACGAGGTACTCTCGACACGCCGCTACGGTCTCATCGGGTAGCCAAGTGTTGAGTAGTTTGTTGGCTTTTTCGCCAGCATATACTTCCATCCAGCAGATTTTGCGCTTGCCAGCGTAGGCTTTCTCGACGGCGGCATCGAGCACGCGCACGCTCGCGCGCCAGATATCGGGTCCCGTGCCGTCGCCCTCAATGAAGGGCACGATCGGCATATTTGGGACCACAAGCTGGCCATTGTGTACGGTGATTTTTTGGCCGTCGGCCGGGGGGGATAATTTCGACATTTGTGCTCCACAAGTGGGCGTGTAGACGCCAAGGTCTGAAGCCCGATTTTATCACAGGAGCGGTGCGCGATCGCAGTGGCGCGGCTCAGTGCATCGCAGTAAAAACAGTTCACCGCTGATGACTTACCCCGGCGCGAGCCCGCTTCGCTGGTGCGATGTCTAGCGAGGTGGGAAGCCGGCTGACGTGACTATCGCCCGGATCGTCGTCTCGCCGAGATCGCTGTTGACTGTCAGTGTACGGGTGAAGGAATTGGTGATGATGATCGCAAACGGGTCTATGGCCCGAATCGCGGCCGAGACGAGTTTGGCTAAAGCATCGCTGTTCATGGCATCGATATGAAATTGCATGCGACTAGTATACTGCTGATTTTAATAAATACTTCACAGCATTGTCATCGCTTCGCAGTGCGCTAACTCTAGTCTTAACGGTGTAGCCCTCTACAAACCGGTCAGGGGTGGCGCGATGTACGTAAACCAAAGCTCAGCCTTGTTCGCTCGGTTCGATGCCGCCGAATTTGGCCTTTGCGTCCGCATGAACGGTTCATGTGACCACAGATACATACGCACATTTTTCCGAATCATCAGTCGGCTCGGCGATGGAGTGGCCTGGTACCTCCTGATGTTAGGGCTCCCAGCGTGTTTTGGCGAGCGTGGTCTCGTTGCCACTGGGGTGCTGGCTTTGACAGGGGCCGTCGGGCTGCTGCTCTATAAAGCCCTAAAGTCTCGTTTAGTTCGCGAGCGCCCCTGCATCACTTTTGAGAGCGTCGTTGCCGCGACTCGGGCGTTGGACCGCTATAGTTTTCCGTCCGGCCACACCTTGCATGCGGTCGCCTTTAGTTGCGTAGCGATTCATTATTTTCCTGTCCTTGCCTGGGTGCTCGTGCCGTTCACAGTACTCATTGCGGCATCTCGAGTCATTCTTGGCCTCCACTATCCATCCGATGTGTGCGCCGGGGCGCTGTTGGGGGCGGGGCTCGCGCGGATTGCGGTAACCGTCTTCTGAAGATTTTGTGGGGTCTGGACTGCTAGAATCTCGCACGGAGGTTCTATGACCGCACTGCTAACCTCGCGTCCTGCGCGCGATGGCTTTCACATGCCTGCCGAGTTCGCCCCACATTCTGGGTGCTGGTTGCTATGGCCGGAGCGATTGGATAACTGGCGGCGTGGGGCGCTCCCAGCACAGCGTGCTTTTGCGGCCGTGGCGACTGCCATCGTTGCTGCCGAACCTGTCACGGTTGGGGTTTCACAGCGTGAGTACGCGCATGCGCGGCAGCTGCTGCCAGCCGCTGTGCGGCTCGTGGAGTTGTCCTCTGACGACGCTTGGATGCGAGACGTGGGGCCTACCATTGTGGTTGATCGCAAGGGGCGCCGTCGCGCTGTCGACTGGGGTTTTAATGCCTGGGGTGGCAAGACCGGCGGTCTTTATTCCTCTTGGCAGTTAGATGCAGCCGTGGCCGGCAAAGTCGCAGAAATTGAAGGTTTTGATCGGTATGTGGCGCCGCTGATTTTGGAGGGCGGTTCCATCCATGTCGACGGTCAGGGAACACTGCTGACCACGGAAGAGTGTTTGTTGAATCCCAACCGTAACCCATCTTTGGGCAAAACAGCGATTGAGAAACTATTGATTGCCTATCTCGGCGTGGAGTCTGTGATTTGGTTGGGAGCGGGTGTTGTTCATGACGAGACCGACGGTCATGTGGATAACTTATGTTGCTTCACAGCGCCCGGTGAAGTGTGCCTCACGTGGACTGATGACGTGCGAGACCCTCAGTATGCTGTATCTCAGGATGCTTTTGAGCGCCTGAGTGAAGCGCGTGATGCGCATGGTCGGCGCTTCAAGATACACAAGCTTGTGCAGCCTGGTCCTTTAAAGATGACCAAGGCAGAGGCTTGCAGTGTGAAGGCAACTCCGCAAAGTGCACCGCGGCAAGCGGGCATGCGCCTCGCTGGGTCTTACGTAAATTTTTACATTGCCAATGGGCGTGTTGTGATGCCCTTGCTGGACGCTAAGCGTGACGCCGACGCGGCTGACGTGTTGCGCAGAGTATTTCCACGCCGGGATATTGTTGGTGTGCCGGCTCGAGAGATTTTGCTTGGTGGCGGTAATATTCACTGCATTACACAGCAGATACCTTGCGCCGTACCTGAGCGCTCCCATCGGCGCTAGTTATGGCTCAAGGGGGGGGCTCTACGCTCGCGCCTCAAGTTTATCAAAGTGCAGGGCTGGCTCGTCCCCCGTACGCGAAAATTCGTGGCGGCGGCTCATTTCAAGCAAAGCTGCATCGCGCTCGAGGCTGGTTGCATACCAATGGAGTTTGCGCCAGTCATCGCCCAGCAGACGTCGGAAAGGGTCTTGGGCTCGTAGCCGTACTGAAATACCAAATGGTTTCGGATTGTCTGTGATCGGATGATGCAAATTGTGTTGGTTTGCGATGCGCATACGATATTCCTATCCGTTGCCGTGGTTCATTCTGATGCGCTCAACCGCACATTTATGGGCACTATCATGCCAGATTCTAAAGGTGATGCAGCAGGCTATTTCCTTGGGTTAGTATCGGCGGCATCCTACCAGAAGGTGCTGTGATGACTGGTTCTAAACCTCAGAAAACCGCCATGCCTTTAGCCACGAGTGCCTTGCCAGGACGAGCTGAACCTGTGCGTGTTTCGCCGCGTCATTTTGTGAATGGCAACCGGACCGTGAGTCCCTTCCCTGAGCATTTGCAAATTGCCTACTTTGGCTTAGGTTGCTTTTGGGGCGCAGAGCGACTGTTTTGGCAGGTGAATGGGGTGTATTCAACTGCCGTGGGATATGCCAACGGATATACCCTGAATTGCACCTATCAAGAAGTGTGTACGGGTGAGACGGGTCATGCCGAGGTTGTTCAGGTCGTATTTGATCCGACGATAGTGAGTTACTCACAGCTGTTGCAGGTCTTCTGGGAATCGCACGATCCAACGCAGGGGATGCGCCAAGGAAATGATATCGGTACGCAGTATCGGTCTGGAATCTACTCGCTGTCGCAGGAACAGTTGGCGTTGGCGGAATTATCGCGGCAGTCTTATGGTGATGCGCTGAAAGCTGCGGGTCGTGGCGCAATCACGACCGAAATATCTGCGCTGACGGCATTTTTTTACGCCGAGGACTATCACCAGCAGTACCTCGCGAAGAATCCGAACGGGTACTGCGGGATCGGGGGCTGCGGAGTTCCCTTCAAAATTGCGGAGTTAGAGCCCTCCCAGCGAGCCTAATTCGCTGGAAGTACCCATTTCTTTCGCAGAGACAATGGGTTATGGATGGCTGGGTCCGAAATCCTGCGGTTTTCTGCCGGATTTTGACGTCAGATTTCGACGCCAACGTCTACCGGAACTCTACCGGGGATTTGGACCTAGGAAAGTCCTCGGGGAAGGGATCGGCACATTCACGCGCTGCGCCCATTAACCAGCTTTCTCGTACCGCGTATCTTGAAAAAGTGATTTGTTGGCAAGCAGAGTCTCAGCACCTTTTGCCGTTAACATCAATTGTTGCTGATACCCAATATAGATTGGTTTCACACCGAGCGATTCAAGGACATCCTCACGTCTTGTCTTCCGCAATTCCGGTCGATCGGACCAATACTTACCGACAAATTTGATCAGATTGTGTTCGCCTGCGAGCGATGTATAGGAAATTAGTGGGTACTGCTTCTTCAGGCGAAACAACTCGCTGTCGTCAGCGTTCCACAATCCTTGTTGCATTTCGAGTGACCGCTTTACGCAAGCTCTGTACGAGAGCTGCTGTTCATGTTCATCCGCTGATTTTGATTCGGTCGGGTAGTACCCCCGTTCAGCGACAAACTGCTTTATCTCGTCCACAACTTCATCCTTGTCGTAATGTTCGAACCTCTCAAAGCAATTGATGAGCGTGTGTTTCAACTCTGTAAGATCAACTCCGCCAACATCACCCAGGAAATCGAGTCGCTTTTCAAATTCGCCGCTACCGGTCTTGTCACCCTTGGTCAGTTGTTGAACGTGCTGAGCAAGAATGCTGTCATGAGCGGCAAGGGCCAAGATTGCGTTTCTGAAGGTTTCCTTGCTGACTTCATGCACACCATCGACAGTCACGAGTACGGGAATCGATACAACCCCGTGAGCCTTTCCTTTGGCACGCCGCATAATCCGGCCGACATTTTGGGTTATTTCAACAACTGAGCTACGTGGATCGACGACAACGATGAACTCGAGTTCGGGGAAATTGAACCCTTCGCCAAGCACACGAACATTGGTGATAACGCCGCCCTCTGATTTCACTCTGCGAATCACGTCATTTCGGACTGATGCTCGGTCCTTGGCGCTGAGGTGAAACACCTCTACATCGCGCAGTTCCTTGCGTAGTTGATCGCGGAAGAACTTGGCTCTCTGCACCGAATTGTGAAACGTCAGGCCGCGCTTTAGTCCCTGATTGACGGCAAACTGCGTGGCCCTTACGGCGGCTTGTATCGACGCCGACGGATGAAAAGTCTCGGTTCTATAGACAGATATTTGGATCTTGTACGGGCACAGGATGCCAAGCTCGACGGCCTTTTTGAACGAGAGTGTATGTGCCACTTCACCAAGATTGATTTCGGGGTTTAACTTCGGCGTTGCGGTCTGGCTGAGGAGCCGCTTGGTCGGCAGATGTTCGGACAGCCACTTCCCGGTCGAATTGGTGCTGCTTGTCACGTGGTGACATTCATCAAATATAGTGATGTCAGCGGAGAGTTTCGCCTCGCCCATGGCGCGGACTAGCTTTTCTGCTGACAAGTACGTGCAAAAGATGTTGGCGCGAGGGTGTTCGCGGAGGGCGGCGAAAATCTGACCTTGGTCCAAACATACCGTCACGTGATATGTCAGCGAGATTTCTTCAAGGTCGTCCCGATCCTCCTGAGACAGATCCGCACTGCAGACGACAATATTTGGCTTGTTGTCGCCATAGGCAATGAAGTCCTTGCACGCCTGATGAGCGAGCAAGATGGTCGGCACGAACATTACAGTCAGACCTGAGTCAAGCGCTTCTTGCGTCTTGTAGGCAATGAACGTCTTCCCGGATCCGCAGGCCATATGAACCTGCGCCCGGTCGGATTTGATAAAGGCCCGGAGAATGTCCTTTATGGCGGCGAACTGATGCGGGCGCGGACGAATCATCGGAGCACCTGAGCAATGCAAGCGATTTCTGCAATCGTTGCATCGATCACGGGTATCCGAGAGAGCCACCGGTCACACAGTCTGGTGCGCGCCAGAAATTCTGCGAACTGGGTCACACGCAGCTAACTGTGCGCGCGTTGAGATCCGATCAAATCGTTGCCGAATTAGCCGCTCCCACGCCTACGTGGAGCCGGTAGGCCGCTGCAGTGTGACGGCCATCAGCAAATCCCCCACTAAGTCAGTATAAAAAGCCCATATAGACAAAGACTTGTATCGGGTGACTTCATGGAAACGCAGCCGAACCGGGCCGACGCTACCGCAACAGGCCCCTCTGAATCGCCATTAATGGCCTGGTACCTGCGCCTCTTTGAAACGCACTTGCCGACCATCCGTCACAGCGAACTCCTCACGACATACTTTTCGGCGTCGTACGGCGATCTGTATGACTACGCCGCCGAGTTCAATAGAGTCCTTCATCTGATCAATGAGACCACCGATCCAAAAAGCATTGCCAGTGACGCTCGGCGGATGGGATGGAAGTGGTACCGACTCGAGGACAGTCGCGACTTAGTTGTTGCCCGAGAGGAGAATGCTGAACAGGTACTGGGATCCCACGAGGATATTGACGATCTCGACGGAATGTCTGGAGGTCTGCGCAGCGAACGATTGACTGAGCACGTCAGGCAGCAGCGCGAACGGGAGGCGGCGTGGGCTTCTGAGCATCTTCCGTACATCACTACTGGCAAGCCGGACGAATCAACGAGAGTGACGAGGGATTTTGCAAAAGTTCTTCCCTGTTACCTCTTCCATGTGCGCTATCCGAATGATTTCGGCGACGACTACTGGACTGCCAAGTCTTTCCTGGAAGGATTAAACGGGCGAACGTCAGACGCTGCTCTACACTGGATCTGCTATCAACTTCTACCAATTGGCGGACGAGTCAAAGGGATGCTCCGAAAGACCGAGGAGGCCCTTGCAAATCCCGATGTGCTCAAAGACGACATCGACCAACGTCGCAAAACTCGGAGCATAGATCTTGACGCGGTGAATCCGGTTTCGTCGTCGACATCGGTAAAGATTTCTGCCGCGGCGGAGCTTCGGAAGCTCCTGCTGCAGGCCTCAGACAATGCATGACAGGGATATCGTCGTCTCGTTCTTTGGATTCCAGGAGGCGATGGAGCCGCAGCCGAAGACGATGAAATGGTCGGAGTTTGTCGTGGACCTCAAGAAGGGTCACGAGACAATCGATCCGATCAAGAAGGAGTGGAGCTGGCAGTTCAACCTCGTTGAATTCAAACCCGGTGGAAAGCGCGTAAACAAAGACGTCGCGCTGATTCATGGGTTGGTGATCGACTACGACGATAACGTCTCGATCGAGCAAGCGATCGAGACGTTCGGCACGCAAAATGGCTTTGAGTTCGTCCTCTTTACGTCATTCAACCATCAGCGCAAAAAGAACCCGGACGATTTCCTACGCGATAAGTTCCGGGTAGTTCTGCCGTTCAGCGAACCGATGCCGGCGACTAAGTACGCTACATACGGTAAGTTTCTGACAGAAGTGTTCGCCCATGGGTGTGACAAGCGGCTTGCTGTCGCGAGCCAGCTCTATGCATATCTGTTTTGTCCCCCAGATACTGCGCAGCTCGCAAAGGTAATTCATCACCCAGGCAAGTGGCTTGATTGGCGCGAATTGCCCACGTCCCTCGGAAAGGGGAGCGGGTCGCCAGATCCCATCAAGTCTTCTGAGCATGGCAGGGCGATCAAGCGCCAAAAGCTTTACCTGGAGCCGACTGACACGATTCGGATGGCCGATAGTCGGTGGATTGCCGTTGAGGACATCGATCGCCACATAAGCGATGTGTATTGCCCGTTTCACGACGACAAAGCCCCTGGAGCGTTCGTCAATCGGTCCGTGCGCGGCACCATATACCTCAGCTGTCACAAGTGCGGAACGGCCTACATGCGTTCAGTGCGGGACGAGCCTGTCGCCGTGCAGCTTCCGCACGGGAGCCGAATCGAATTGCAGGCCGGTAGTTCTTCCAGCGATGACACTGCTAATGCTGTTGAGGAACCATACGATCGTGCAAGACGAGAGCGCCTGCTTATAAAGGCCTGCGTACAGGGGTGGGAAAATCGGCAGATGCTCCTCTACGCGTTCGAGGGCTTTGGCAAGAGCCGCCTGTGCCCACTTTTAGCTCAGGTTGATCATCTCAATGTCGCGGACCGAGTAAAGCGGCGTCACTACCTTGAGGGCCAATCTCGTCCCTGCATTGTTTTCGCGACGAAGACCAATAAGCAGGCCGTCGAGCAAGCGGAGGGGTTTCAATCCCAGGTGATTCAGGCTTCACCCAATGCGCATAATCCGGTTCAACTGCGGGTCCAGGTGATTACCGGTCGTGTGCACAATCTGAAGGAAATGTTTGACGTCGACGCGGTTACCGACGACGGTGTTCATCCGTGGGATGCCGGGGACATCAACCAGAAGAAGACGCTTTCCGCGATCAGAAAACAGTTGGAGTGCGGTGTCGAGCGCGCGCAGGAGATTTGGGATCTTGCTGCAGCGGATGAGCCAGACTTCGAGAATCACGAGATCATCGTCACGACGCATGAGCGGTTGCGGGCATGGGGTCGCATACAAGACCAGAGCGCTTGGGAGATGTTTGGCGAGGTGGTCATTGGCAACCGGATTATTCCGGATGGAACGATTGTCTTTGTCGACGATCCCGGGCGAAGTGACTTCATGCTGCTTGCGCCGTATCGGGAGGACTTCGTCAAGGCACGGGTGGAAGGTAAGCCGCTCGAACAAGTTCAGATCGGGGACTACCGGTATTTTGTGCGGCCAGGGTTGTTTCACCTCGACAGCGGTCTGTATAACACCAAGCTAATATTTACGACGACCGAGATGATTACGCGGGCGCTGATGGAGAAGAACTTTCCGGATCTATACGTTCCGGAGCTGATGCCACCAAACAAGATGAAGGCGGGCGAGATCGCGATCATTTCCACGCGCAATGTCCAAGCAGCGCGGGACGGATTGATGCTCCCGCTCCTTCATGCCCTTGAGCGAGAGGGAATGCCGGTACAGCTGATCGCTGACGGGATGGGTGCACAGTGGAACCACCAGACCAACAAAGGCGTGAATTCATTCAACTCGGACGTCCTAGTTGAGGTGAGTTACCCAACCCCTGCGGAGGCGACGCTGGTCGCGAATGAGCTATACGGATCCTCTGATGATCTGCGGCTCGTTCAAGTCGCGATTGCTATGGACAAGATGCATCAGGCGATTGGCCGAGTCGGCGGATATCGGTTCTCCGATAAGCCTGAGGCGACGCGGAATCGATGCGTCGTCTTGTGTGATCCGAAAATGCGCGACGCACTAGTAAGCAACACGCGGTACGCCATCTCTCACACGGAACACGCCGACGAGTGGCGGGAAGGGGGTCTGAAGAAGCCGGATGACCTATTTGGTCTGGTGAGCTGGTACATGAGGAACGTCACCCGGTGGATTACCGAACGGGACGGCAGATACTTCTTGAGCGATGTCCGGAAGGCGGTTGGTGGCGGTAGCGACCGGCGTCGCTTGGACAGGCTTCTAAAGGCGTTACGGACGGTTCTGAAGGACATCACTGGTGAAGACGGGCCCCGCGACCCGACTGCCGCCAGGATTCTTGGGGAAGCGATCATGTACCTCGAAACGGAACGGGGGGATGAACCCGAATCCGCGGTTTCTGCCGCCTAAATACTCACTTCTTGTAACTCATTGATTTTACTAGCACCTTCCTTCCTGCTCTGTAATCCCATATATATACCGATACATTATCCCTTCTAAAACAACAACTTATATCTCCTGACCTCCCAACATCTGGTTTTTGGATTCCAAGAGGGCGCAAGGCGCCCATCCCGGGGTTAAACGATCCTGAGCTTTGCACGGTTTCGGGCAACCGCCTGGTCGTTGAGGATCGCCACAGCCTTGGGGGAAGCATCGGACGCCTCAAGGTGGCCATACCGGAGCGTGGTTTGCATCGACGAGTGGCCCAGCAGCACCCGAACATCGTTCAGCGTCATTCCCGCCTTCAGCATCTTTGTCGCAAACGTGTGGCGGAGCGTGTGGACTGTGTAGGGAACGCCGGCCGACCGCATCACCTGATTCAAGTAGGTGGTGTTATCCGAGCGGTGTGAAGTTTTCTCCCAGTTCGTGAATACCCACTGGTCGTGATTCTTGTGATGGGCGCGACGCTGGAGAATCTGATGGACGCGGTCGGTCATGTAGACGTAGCTGGCGGTCCTCGTCTTACCCCGCCATAGTTCAATCGTCTTGCGCTTCAGGTCGACAGAATTCCACTCCAGGCGAGCGATTTCGTTGTACCTAGCTCCCGTGTCGAGAAGCAACACGACAACATCGTGGATCTCGAATCGCCAGTCTCCAGTACCGGAAGCATGTGGCGTCCGCTCGATCAAGTGCGCCAGCAAGTGGCTCTCGTCGTCCTCGCTGAGATAGTCCGTCTTCTGCTTCTGCTGCGAGAACTTCGGCAGCTCCAGCTCCGGGATGTTGTAGATCTTCGAGTTTACGCGACCCCACGCCGAACTCAGCGTCAGCATGTGCGTGCGAATCGATGAGTCCTTCTTGCCTTCCTTCAGGCGAGACTCACGAAATCGATGTAGTTCGCGCTGGTCGAACTCGGACGCATTTACGTCGATATCGACGTACCGCTGGAAAACGTTGATAAAGTTTCGAGCCGACTTCACCGTCGTGCGTGCCAGTGATGCTTTGAGCAGATTCTCGAGGAGCTGGCGGACCGTGATCTCCTCGCGCTCTCCCAGGTACTGCCGGCCGTGGATTTCTGCTTTCCACTCGGATTCCATCCGTTCTGCTACTCGCTTGTCCGAAGTCTTCGCTGACTTCACGTATGTCCTGTTGTTCAGCCTGAACTGAATCCGGTAGGTCTTGCCGCCATCCTGTCTATAAACTGCCATTTTCATATCTCCACTATTTTTCTTGTTATGAATCCTCTGTGTGTAGGAAGTCCCTACGCCGGGGACTATCCCGGCATACCGCCGGTGAAGACAACAGGCGAAATCCGGTCATTTCATGCTCTAGCGAGATACCCGAAAGCGGGTAGCACTGTGCTTCGAATGCCGCTGTAGTCCTTCGTATGCCGATGGATTCCAGTCGAGCGTTGCGGCGGCGAATATCTCGCCCGGGTGCGAGCGTCGAAGTGGATTCCACTGGCAGAATTCGCTGGAAAAAAAGGGGGCGCCAGCCGCAGCCGTGCCCCCTGGAGAACCGACCCGTATGGCGGATCAGTTGGCAGCCGTAGCCTTCCTTCGGCAGTTGTAGAAGTAGGTCTGGGCACCCTTCGGTGTCAGGCCCGCGCCATCGACGAACGCCTGGACGATGATCTCCCGAGGCTCGTCGGCAATCGTCTCGAAGATCTTGCGGGCAACGTCGGCCTTCGACGTATCGGGGGCCTTCCGCATTTCCTTGCCCATGGCGACCGCCTTCTTGACGGCGGCAGGGTTGGTCGCCTTCACGGGCGGCGGCGGGTTGGTACTCGTCTCGACCTTCTGGACTTCAGCTTCGGCGTTCATTTCGGGTCTCCTGTTGGGGGTCCCGGTAGTGGGACCCATGGGGGCAGGGTCCTCTCGAGATCGGCCCAAGACAACGGTGAAACCGGCCCTATGGACGATTCTCAGCCTGTTGTGGACGGGATCGGCATGCGGCCCGATATTCCTGCCAGAGCCTGCTGACGAGCCGCGTAGAGGCGCGTGCAGAGAGCGACTCGAATCCGGCGATGTTTTCGAAGATCAACAGTATCGAGTCGTTGAATTCGGGGCGGGAGACGTTGTCCCCCGAATCCTCGCGAATGATGTGGACCAACATCGACACCTGATCGCGTGTTAGCTGGCGCTGGCGGGATGACTTCTGGGATTTCATAGCCCCAGCGTCCAACCAATTCCGGGCCTAGGGCAACGACGACTCCGGGCGATAAATACGCCATACGGAGGAAAAGCACGATGGATAGCTGGAATCGACTGCTGGCGCTGCTGGATCAAACGCTCGGGTTTCCGAACCGGATCCGCTCGACCGTTAAGAAGAAATGGCAGTCATTCGATCAACGAACCGGCGAGCACGTATTCGTGCTGGAGTACCGAATCAAGGTGAAACCCGGCGTATATCCGCCGGAGAAGCCGGCTCAATCGCCTAGAGATCTGCACGCAAAGGCGCCAGCAAGACCGACTCAGCCCGCTAAACCGGTCGGACGTATGGATACGATCCGCGAACTGATGGACGTTAGGTTCGTGAACACGGTCGATTCCTCACCGTCGTCACGATCCCCTAAACCTGACAAGAGGACAACGGCGAAATCGTCCGTAGTGCCGAAGAAAATCCGGCCTAAACCTTCAGCATCCCCTATCAAGCCCGCTTAGAAAACGACCCTGGGAACGACTTTTGCACAATGTCCCCCGAAATGCGGCTGTAAATACGAGCGCTCAACAAAGGGGAGGCAGGGGAGTGCGAAAGCCACGTTATCAATTCCTAAGCAGAAAGCAGAAGGAGGCGGTCGATTGGGCAGACCAGCGGCTACTGCTCGGCCTGCTGGAATCCGGCGATGTCGGCGCGTTCAACACGATCCTCGGGGTGATCCAGGATCTTAAGGATGTGGCCGGCAGGGTCAGCGAGGATCAGGAAAAGTGTTTGCGGCTGCCCATCATCCTGTTCAAGGCGGCGACTAAGGTTCCGCGAGCTATCGTGGCCAGCGATAACCGCGATAAAGTTGACTAACTTCGCGATCGAAGCAAATTTGATCGTTGTCCTCCAGTCGTAGATTGGCCGACGCTCGCCGTTCGTCTTTTGCAGCGAACGCGACCAACGACATGGCCGGCCATTTGTTTGAACTTGGGAGAATGGTGGCAACGCCTGCGGCGCTGGCGGCGGTGACCGAATCGCGCCTAAGGGAATGCCTCCGCCGGCATCAAGTCGGGGATTGGGAAGAAGTCTGTACAGAGGACGCCCGCGAAAACGACCTGTCAGTCGTCCATGGGCTCAGGATTCTCAGCTGCTATCCGATCGATCCGGAGCGACCCGCTGCGGATGACAATCGAATCTGGATCATCACCGAAGCGGATCGCTCGGTGACGACTATGCTCCTACCAATGGAATATTGAGGATTCCGTACTCCCGGACGTCTCATCGTCTCCCTCGGGCCGAAGCAACGATTGCTATTGGTACCACCGAACTCGTCTTGGTAGTGCAGGCGGCGAATCCAACGACTTGGAGTCGTCTCCGACCCTGAGCACACCGATTAACCATCGGCGCGATGCTGCGGACCTGCTATTTACAATTCCCGGAAAGGATGTAAGTCTACGAAATATAGGACGTTTCCAGAGCGTCGACCGTACACCTTCACAGGACGCTCCGCCGGCGATGAGCAATCCATTTTTCGACCGACCGATTCTAAACTCCCCATACGAGCTACCGAGCCGTCATTGGGAATTGGACGAAGCCGGTCAGCCAACGCAGCGAATTCTTGACTCACGCCGTAAGGTTTCGCTGATTACGCCGATCCCAAAGCCAAAGAAGCGCCGGACTGAGCAAGCAGAACTAGCCTTGAATGAGGGCAGGGGGCTCTCCGACGAAAAGCAAAAGTACGACCTGACGTCGATCATTAATGAGGTCCGCAGCGCCGTTGATACGTGGCGCAAGCTTCCAGAGAGCCAATGGCACGTCTCGCCGGAGACTGCGCGCTTACTCAGGCACTGGCGGCATCACGCGTTCAGCAGCGTCAGGCCGTTCTTTTGTCAGGTCGAGGCGGTAGAGACGGCAATTTGGCTAACCGAAGTTGCACCACACGCCGGCCGTTCGGCGGCGGTACTGTTGTCTCACCTGAGCGCCGCGAATACTGAAGCTAACCCCGAGTTGCAGCGGCTGGCGCTGAAGCTGGCGACCGGCGCCGGCAAGACGACGGTCATGGCCATGCTCATCTCCTGGCAGACGATAAACGCAGTACGGCGGCCTACCAGCAAGCAGTTCACGCGTGGCTTTCTGATTGTGGCACCAGGACTGACAATCAAAGACCGACTGCGCGTACTGCAACCTTCAGATCCTGATAGCTACTACGCGAACCGGGAGCTTGTCCCGAACGATCTCCTCGACGACGTACGTCGGGCAAAGATTGTTATCACCAATTTTCACGCCTTTAAGCTACGCGAAACGGTCGACATCTCTGCAGGAGGGCGAGCCCTACTGAAAGGCCGCACTGGAGACGAGCTGCAGACTACGGAGACCGAAGGCCAGATGATTCAGCGCGTCATGCCCGATCTGATGGGTATGAAGAACATCATGGTTCTCAATGATGAGGCACATCACTGCTATCGAGAGAAGCCAGCTGAAGCAGATGACGAGGACCTAAAAGGTGATGACAAAGCAGAAGCTGAGCACAACAACGAATCGGCTCGACTTTGGATTTCTGGCCTCGAGGCGGTGAATCGAAAGCTCGGGCTGTGCCGAGTGATGGACCTCTCTGCGACGCCCTTCTTTCTTGCTGGCTCCGGCTATGCGGAAGGCACGCTCTTCCCTTGGACGATGAGCGATTTCTCGCTGATGGATGCAATTGAGTGCGGCATCGTGAAGCTGCCGCGCGTACCTGTGGCTGAGAACATCACGGGTAACGAAATGCCCGTCTATCGCGAGCTGTGGAAGCACATCGGCAAAGATATGCCGAAAAAGGGACGTGGTAAGGGTGGGGAATTGGATCCCCTCAAAATCCCAACCCGCCTACAAACGGCACTTCAGGCGCTGTACGGGCACTACGAAAAGACATTCGAGCTGTGGAAGCAGCAGAGAATCTCGGTTCCGCCATGCTTCATCATCGTCTGCCAGAACACGGCCATTTCAAAGCTTGTTTACGACTACGTGTCCGGTTTTTACCGTGAGGACAATGACGGAAACTCGATCCTGGAGAACGGGCGACTGGCGCTGTTCAGAAATTTCGACGAAACCACGGGTAATCCGCTGCCGCGCCCTAACACGCTTCTGATTGATTCTGAACAACTTGAAGTTGGTGATGCATTAGATGATCGTTTCCGAGCGATGGCTTCGGACGAGATTGATCGCTTTCGGCGTGACATTGTTGAGCGAACCGGTGATGCAACTGCCGCTGAAGGGATTACTGACCAGGATCTCCTCCGGGAGGTAATGAATACCGTAGGAAAGGAGGGGCAGCTTGGGGCTGGAATTCGTTGTGTTGTCTCGGTTTCCATGCTGACAGAGGGGTGGGATGCGAATAACGTCACGCACATTCTGGGAATTCGGGCCTTCGGCACGCAGCTTCTATGTGAGCAGGTTGTAGGTCGCGCATTACGCAGGCAGTCCTACGAGCTCAACGAGCAAGGGCTCTTCAATACTGAGTATGCCGATATATTCGGGGTTCCTTTCGACTTCACTGCCAAGCCGGTGGTGGCTCCCCCTCAGCCCCCTCGGGAAACTATCCAGGTTCGTGCTGTGCATCCGGAGCGGGACCACCTGGAGATTACTTTCCCGCGCGTCGAGGGTTATCGGGTCGAGCTGCCGGATACCGAACTCACTGCACGCTTCTCAGACGACTCAAAGCTCGTCCTGACACCAGACCTCGTCGGACCTTCTATTACGACCAATTCCGGCATTATCGGGGAGCAGGCCGATATGAGCCTCGCACATTTGAAGGACGTCCGAACCTCAACTCTGCTCTTTAATTTAACTCGGCGCCTAGTACTTACCAATTGGCGGGATCCAGGTGAGGATCCGCGACTGAACCTTTTTGGTCAGCTCAAGCGGATTACGAGGGAGTGGCTGGAGACTTGCTTGGACTGCAAGGGCGGTACCTACCCAGCGTTGTTGATGTACCAGGACCTTGCCGATATGGCCTGTAATCGCATCACTGCGGCGATCACCATGGCCATGAAGGATACGCGCCCGATCAAAGCACTTTTGGACCCCTTCAATCCGACAGGCTCGACCGCGCATGTTCGGTTCAATACCTCCCGCCTTCTAAGGTGGGACACTCGGGGACCACCCCCGAAGAATCACGTCAACTGGGTTGTACTCGATAGCGAGTGGGAAGCCGAGCTGTGCCGCGTTGTTGAGGCACACCCGAAGGTTGTGGCGTATACGAAGAACCACAGCCTAGGCTTGGAGGTTCCCTACCGCTACGGCTCAGGTACGCGACGCTATAGGCCGGACTTCATACTATTGGTCGACGACGGTCACGGTTCCGACGATTTGCTGCATTTATTGGTGGAAATCAAGGGATACAGGCGTGAGGACGCAAAAGACAAGAAAAGCACCATGGATGCCTATTGGATTCCGGGCGTGAATAGCCTTAAGACATACGGCCGTTGGGCGTTTGCGGAATTCAAGGATGTTTGGGAAATGGAGCCTGAGCTCTCGACCAAAATTAAGGTTGAGTTCGATCGCATGGTCGAGCCGCTCGTCACTACTGGTTAAAGGTAGAGAGAATTCATGGCTCGCAAACCTACTCCTCCCAAATCCGTCGAAGCCATCAAGCACGACGAAGCCAAACGGCGGAACATTCCGACGGCCGAACACCAGTCCGTGATGGACAAGGCACAGCAGGCTCCGAAGCCGGTGCGATACCCGCGCAACACGGATCTGGATCCGCAGTTGGTCTGGCGTGGAAAGGATGACCAGGATTGGAGCGATCTGGTTGTGAGTGCGCCACCTCTGTACATACAGGAAAAGGTGCACCCCAAGGTTCTGATTGACGATCTCACGCGAATAACAAAGGAGGCAGCGCATGAGTCCGGTCAGATCACAGCGGACTTATTCGCAGATTTTAATGGAATCCCGAAGGGCGTCGACAAGACGGAGTTTTACCAGCACGAGCAAAACTGGACAAATCGGATGATCCTCGGGGATTCCTTGCAGGTAATGGCCTCACTGGCGGAGCGCGAAGGGCTCCGTGGCAAGGTGCAGTGCATTTATTTAGATCCACCCTACGGAATAAAATTCAATAGCAACTTCCAGTGGTCAACCACAAGTCGAGATGTGAAGGACGGCAATGTTGCGCACATAACGCGAGAGCCGGAACAAGTAAAAGCATTCCGGGACACCTGGCGCGATGAGATTCACTCATATCTAACCTATTTGCGTGACCGCCTTACCGTTGCGCGAGATCTCTTGGGGGAGTCGGGTTCGATCTTCGTACAGATCGGAGATGAGAACGTACATCGGGTGCGCGCGGTTTTGGATGAGGTCTTTGGGGAGGCAAACTTTTGTAGCCAGATCTCATTTAGGACGACCGGTGGGCAGAGCAACAGCCTGCTAGCATCGTCCTTTGACATTCTTCTTTGGTACGCCAAGAAGCGGGACTCGGTTAAGTATCGACCACTGTTCGTTGAGAAGCCGCAGGGCGCTGAGGGCTCAGGGCAATACGTATTGCTCGAAGCAGAAGATGGCTCAACACCACCCGTTTCTATGAGCAAAGCTCAGAGGGAGGGTGACGAGCCACTACCCACCGGCTTTCGCGTGCTAGCACACGACACGATGTATTCATCGGGAGCCCCAGCCGATCCCCGAGAACAAGAATATGAGTATCAAGGCAAGATCGTTCGGTGTCCTCCAAACAATCATTGGAAGCCTGGCGGCCGCGGCCTAGGCATGACCAGACTTGAGCATGCAAATCGATTTCTTCTTTTGGGCAATACCCTTAGATACAAGCGGTATTGGCATGACTTTGGTGTGCGCGACATTGAAAATTCTTGGGTGGATACAGGCCGAAGTGGCTTTGCGGACAAGAAGAAGTATGTTGTTGAAACGGCCCCCCGAGTTATTGAACGCGCACTGCTGTTGACGACAGATCCAGGCGACCTCGTTCTCGATCCGACCTGCGGATCGGGGACTGCGGCGTATGTAAGTGAGCAATGGGGCCGTCGATGGATCACTATTGACACTTCACGGGTCGCACTTGCACTTGCTCGGGCGCGAATCATGGGTGCGCGCTACCCGTCTTATATTTTGGCCGATTCTCGAGATGGTCAGCTCAAAGAGGCGGAAGTAGGTCGTACGACGCCTAGCAACAGGCAGACCTACGGCAATCTGCGCCTTGGATTCGTATACGAGCGAGTCCCACATGTCACATTGAAGTCTATCGCCAACAACGCCGAGATAGATGTGATCTGGGATAGATGGAAGCAAAAGCTTGAGTCTCAGCGAGAAATTCTCAACGGCGCTATCAAGAGGTCTTGGCGTGATTGGGAAGTTCCACGCGAAGCAGATCCGAAGTGGCCAGAGATTGCGAAGAAGGCACACGCCGAGTTTTGGTCGTCTCGCATTGCGCGACAGAACGAGATGGATAAGTCGATTGCTGCCAAAGCGGAGTTTGAACAGCTCTGCGATCGGCCATATGAAGACAAACGGAAAGTGCGAGTTGCCGGACCATTTACGGTGGAGTCGTTAAGCCCGCATCGGATGTTGGGGGTCGGGGAGAACGACGAACTGATCGATCCCAGCAAGGTGAACGATCAAAGTGCAACTACGCCCTTCGACCAGATGATTCTGCAGAACCTGAAAGCGGCGGGCGTACAGCAGGCGCACAAGGAAGATCGAATCAACTTCACATCACTTGCTGGGTGGCCGGGCAGGTACATTTGTGCGGAAGGCCGCTACCTCGAGAGCGAATCGGAGCGGCGGGCGGGCATCTTCATCGGGCCTGAGTTTGGCACTGTGTCGCGACCGGATCTGGTGGAAGCCGCGCGCGAGGCGGGCGATGGAGGGTTTGACGTGCTAATCGCCTGTGCTTTTAACTTTGAGGCCCATGCCAATGAGTTCAATAGGCTCGGGCGAATTCCTGTTCTCAAAGCTCGCATGAACGCTGACCTCCACATGGCAGCCGAACTCAAGGCTACCAAAGGAAATCTGTTTGTAATCTTTGGCGAGCCGGACATTACGGTGACGGACCTGGCGGACGGTCATATTCAGGTGAAGGTGAACGGCGTGGATGTCTTCGATCCATCATCCGGCGAAGTCAGAAGCGATGGTGCCGATGGCATCGCCTGCTGGTTCATCGACACGGACTACAATGGGGAAAGCTTCTTCGTCCGCCATGCCTACTTTCTTGGGCAGAACGACCCCTACAAGGCGCTACGCACGACGCTGAAGGCGGAAATCAATGAAGAGGCTTGGGAGAGCCTTCACAGCGACACGTCCCGTGCATTTCCCAGGCCAAAATCAGGGCGGATCGCGGTCAAAGTAATTAATCACCTCGGCGATGAGGTTATGAAGGTATTTCGCGTTTGACGCGCGCGTACCCCGAGCCACATGCATTTCCGGATATCAGACACATTTCTCGACAGCTTGGGTCGTCTAACTGGCGATGAGCAGAAGCTCGTCAAGACCACGGTCTTCGATCTTCAGGTCAACCCGTCAAGCCCAGGCCATCAGTTTCATAGGCTTGACCGCGCCCGTGACCGCAACTTCTGGTCCGTTCGCGTTGGTTCAGATGTACGGCTGATCGTGCATCGAACGACCGCGAGTCTACTCGTCTGTTACGTCGACCATCATGACAAGGCGTACGCGTGGGCGGAGCGGCGCAAAATGGAGGTGCATCCGAAGACGGGTGCTGCCCAGCTCGTTGAAATTCGGGAGACCATACGGGAAATTCTCGTTCCGAGGCACATTGAGGCACCGGCGACGCTTTCAGCGTCTCGAAAGCTATTCGAGAACATCTCAAGGGATTCACTACTGAGCTTTGGTGTCCCTCAGGAGTGGATTAGCGACGTACGTTCCGCAGATGAGGATGGGTTCTTCAGGCTTGCTGACCATCTTCCCGCTGAGGCTGCTCAAGCGTTGCTTGAGATTGCTACAGGCGGGCCATTGCCAGTCTTGCCCACGGCAGCGGCGCACGCCCTATCGACGGAGCAGCGCACAGTACCTCGGTCGGGGGAACCGGCGGAGGTAGACGCGGACGCAGTGCTTGCCAGCGCCATGGAGCATCCGGACGCTCAGCGACGCTTCCGTTTGGTGCATGACGCGGCTGAACTTGAACGGGCGCTCGATGCTCCTTGGGATCGTTGGACTGTATTTCTTCATCCAGACCAGCGCGAGATCATAGAGCGTGACCAAACCGGACCGTTCCGAGTGTCGGGCTCAGCCGGTACGGGTAAAACAATTGTGGCACTGCACCGGGCCGCACATCTCGCGCGGGCGCACCCCGAAGCCCGGGTCCTGCTCGCTACATTTGATGATCCTCTGGCAAACGCGCTAGCCATCAGGCTTCGTCGTTTGGTCGGCAATGAGCCACGGCTCGCGGATCGGATTGATGTGACGTCACTTGATGCGGCCGCGGCCCGACTCTATCGCGCCGCTACAGGTAAAACCCCACGTGTTGTTTCCCGCTCGGACTTGCTAGCACTCTTGCGAGATGCTGCCGCCTCCGTGCCCGACCTTCGCATCAGTCGTACGTTCTTAATCTCAGAATGGGATCAGGTCGTGGACGCCTGCGCTGTTGACTCCTGGGAGGGGTATCGGGATGTGCCACGTCTCGGCCGCAGAACTAGGTTGCGTGAGGAGCGCCGCCGCGAGCTGTGGAGCGTGTACGAGAAAGTGTTGGCAGCATTGTCTCACCGAGGTGAGGCCACGCCGGCCATGATGTTCACAAGCTTGGCCGTTAAACTGACTGGCCGAAAGAATCCACCGTATGACTTTGCGGTTGTGGACGAAGCTCAGGATCTCAGTATGGCACAGCTCCGATTCCTCGCTGCGCTTGGAGCAAATCGACCCGACGCCTTGTTCTTCGCCGGTGACATGGGTCAGCGAATCTTCCAGCAGCCGTTCTCATGGAAAGCGCTGGGTGTAGATGTTCGCGGCCGGTCGCGAACCTTGCACGTAAACTACCGGACATCTCACCAGATCCGCATGCAGGCAGATCAGTTACTCGATCCTGAGATCACGGACGCGGATGGCATCGTCGATGCACGTAATGCGACGATATCGCTGTTCAACGGCCCTGCGCCGCAAGTTCTGCGCTGCAGGACCCAAGAAGAAGAGATCGACAAGGTGGCGGAATGGCTTGCTGAGCGGACGGTCGGTCAGATCGCGGCACACGAGATCGGTGTGTTTGTTCGATCCCGGGAGCAGCTCACACGAGCAACCAGCGCTGCTGATAAGGCCGGACTTCCATATAGAGTACTCGACGATCAACTGTATGTACCGAGTGGCTACGCATCGGTGGGGACGATGCACTTAGCGAAGGGCCTTGAGTTTAAGGCTGTCGCCGTGATCGCATGTGACGACGACGTGGTGCCCCTTCAGGAGCGGATCGAGGCGGTGGGAGAGGATGGCGACTTGCAGGAAGTCTACGAATCCGAGCGCCATTTGCTGTACGTAGCCTGTACGAGAACGCGAGATGTATTGCTTGTGACTGGAGTGGAGCCTGTATCAGAGTTCCTTGCGGACATGTCAAAGGCAACGGCGAAGTTGAAGGCGGGTCCCCAACGTATCGCAACCTGAAAGTCACCGTTGAGGATATGTGCGGGTGGAACTGATCTGCTCGAGACCTCGGATTGGCGCGGTTATATGGGGGAATTGTGGAGAAGTTGCGTATAGCTCTCGAAAACTGCTACGGGATAAGAAGCCTAAATGCAGAGTTCGATTTCACCGCCGGCGGTGCCTTCGCCATATACGCTCCGAATGGCGCGATGAAGACGTCATTTGCTAGGACGTTTCAAGATGTTCTGGAGGGTGTCGATTCCAGAGACCGCATCTATCCGAAGAGAACGACTCTGCGTCAGATCAAGGATGAAAGCGGTGCGAATCTCAGCAGTGACAATGTGGTCGTATTGCACCCGTACAGCGAGTTGTTCGGAGATTCCGAGAAGACGTCAACGCTCCTCGTAGATAACACGCTCCGCAAGGAGTACGAACAGCTCCTCAAAGACATCGAGGTTGCCAAGGACCTATTTCTAAAAGCGATCCGAGAGATATCCGGCTCTCGAAAGATAACTGAAGAAGAGATATCGCTGACATTTACAAAGAGTGCGGACGAATTCTATGTGGCGCTCGTTCGGGTAAAGCAGGAGGTGACCGATCAGGAAGGGGCGCCGTACTCCTCGCTAAAATACGACAGAATATTTGACGACAAAATTCTAGCGTTTCTTGGGACCAAGGACGTGAAGGTTGCCCTGGAGGAGTACATCCGCAAGTACGACGATCTTATTGGCGCTTCAACGTACTTCAAGAAGGGAACCTTCAACTACTACAACGCCGCAACAATCGCAAAGAACCTAGCAGCAAATGGGTTCTTCGAAGCGAAGCATACGGTGACTTTGAACGGTCAAGAAAAGGTTGAAATCACAACCGAGAAAGAACTCACCGATTTAATCCAGAAGGAAAAGAACGCCATAACGAAAGATAAGGAGCTTCGAAAGAAGTTCACTGACATCGAAAAGCTCTTAGAGAAGAATAGCGACTTGCGGGAATTCCAGGCGTATTTGCTAGAAAACGATATTCTTCTGCCGCAGCTGAAGAACATTGACAAATTTAAGGAGGATCTCTTCAAGTCTTACTTTAAGGCTAAGGCAGATTTGTATTTCGAGCTCGTCAATCAATATCTAGCGACGGAGAAGCGGAAGCGCGAAATTGAAGAAGAAGCCGGCAAGCAGCGCACCGACTGGGAACGTACGATTGAGATATTTAACGATAGATTCTTTGTACCGTTCCGACTCATTCCCAAGAACAAAATTGCTGTAATGCTTGGCCAGAGATCTGCGCTAAACCTCGGCTTTACGTTCGATGACGGAAATGACGAGACAGTAATTGAAAAAGATGCACTGCTTAAATCTCTCAGCACCGGAGAGAAGAAGGCGCTGTACGTTTTGAATATTATTTTCGAAGTTGAAGCCCGTAAGAAGAGCAAGCAGAACACGATATTCATAATTGACGATATCGCCGACTCGTTCGATTATAAAAACAAGTACGCGATCATTGAATATCTCAGGGACATCTCTGATGTCCAGCATTTTCGTCAAATAATCCTGACCCATAACTTCGACTTCTTTCGGACGGTTCACTTTAGATTCGTACCGTATGCGAACTGCAAGATGGCATTCAGGACCGATAAAGGGCTTGTGTTGGAGAACGCGTCAGGCATTAAGAATGTATTTGTTAACGATTGGAAGCCGGCGTTTTACAAGGACGCAAAGAAGAAGATCGCGTCGATACCGTTCGTAAGAAACATGATCGAGTACACCCGAGGAGACGGCGATCCCGAGTACATGAAGCTCACTTCATTAGTGCACTGGAAGACTGATACAGAGAAAATTACTGTCGAAGAGCTCGATGCGGCGTACAAGTCTGTCTTTGGAGGAGCGGAGGTGTCGCCGGACGGCGGGAGGGCCGTCGTAGACCTACTAAAAAGCGCAATTGCCGACTGTTTGAAGGCAGGTCAAGGCCTGAATTTCGAAAATAAGATTGTGCTCTCGATGGCAATCCGACTCATCGCTGAACAATACATGATTAGCAAGATTGCGGATTTACGGTTTACACAAAGTATAACTTCCAATCAGACCAATCGTTTGTTTGCGAAATTTAGGTCTACGCATGCGGCAGAGGAGGCGAGCATTCAGGTTCTTCAGAAGGTGATATTGATGACCCCCGAGAGCCTTCACGTGAATTCGTTTATGTACGAGCCCATACTCGACATGTCCGATGAACATTTGCGGAAGCTTTATGTCGCCGTCCAAGGATTGACGTAGCACAGGGGTCGCTTCCTCGCTTTACCGGTAGGCATTGAGAGCGGCACGCCGCTCAGCTCCCGGAATGAATCCGGAACGTCTGTTCAAGGTCTCGCGGTTTGCGTCCTTCGAGGACGCCGATATTCATCGGGTTTTCACCGGTGTGGTCTTCGCCCGATGCTATCGTTGATAATCTCAGTGCAAGGCGGAAACTATCGTAGAATCAGTTAGTTGCAGCTGCGGAAATTACGAGCGGTAGAGATTCGGTAGAGGTCCGCGGCAGATTTGAAGTGTTTCTACATATCGTAGCCACGCTACGATACGGCCAACGTTTCTAAGTTGACATTTATTTGAGAAAGCGCTATAAATCGTAGTGTGGCTACGATACCAACAAGCAAACTAAACGACCTATACAGGCAATGGCCGCCAGGGACTCCCATGGCGTCCCAAGACCTCGCCGAACGCGGCATATCGGCCGATCTAGCCGTGCACTACGCCAAGGCGGGCTGGCTAGTCCGCCTCGCTCATGGCGTCTATAGCCGACCAGGCGACTCCCTGGCGCTGCATCCCTGCCTACGATTCTTGGAGCGAAAGGCAATGGGGCTGCATGTCGGTGGAAGGACCGCGCTGGATTGGTATGGCATACGGCAATACGTTTCGCAGCGACCCATCACCCAGCTCTATGGCTGGAATGCCGCGAAACTTCCCGAGTGGTTCACGAAACAATTTCCCGCCGATTACCACCGAAAGCGCCTCTTCAAGGAAGAGGCCAGCGCACCTCTGTACGCGACTTCATTCGAAAGGCAGTCCGATGCGCCCAAGGTATCGGAACCGGAAAGGGCGTTGCTCGAAGTGCTGAGCGACGTGGGCGTGCGCCAACCGCTGCAAGAAGCGCGGGAGCTCACGCAGAGTACCCATACTCTCCGCGCCAATGTCCTGATGGAGCTTTTGCGCTCGTGCGTGAGTATCAAGACAGTGCGTTTGTGCCTAAGTCTCGGCAAGGAACTCAGGTTACCGTGGTCGTCGAAACTTGATCCGACCGAATTGCCACTGGGTAGCGCGCGCCCCTGGGTGTCCCGTTCGTCCGATGGCTTGCTTGTTCTGAAGCGATGAATCGCGAGTACCTTGAGACCGCGCGTCTTCTGATCCAGGTAGCACCACTGGTGTTCGTGGATGACCATTTCGGGCTCAAGGGCGGTACTGCGATCAATCTGTTTCTTCGGGACATGCCCCGATTATCCGTCGATTTGGATGTTGTTTTCATCGATCACACTGTGGGACGAGAGGAAGCACTTGCCCGAATCAACGCTGCCGTCAGAGACGCAGCAGATCGCTTGCGGGCACGGCGATTCGAGGTTTATGTGCCGGAGGCCGGGGGTGACGGCGAGACGAGGCTGATGGTTCGAAGTGGCGCTGCTGAAGTAAAGGTCGAGATCAACACGGTCATGCGTGGCACGGTTCATCGCGTGCGTCGGGCTAACCTGACGCCCTTGGCCCGCGAAACCTTGCTCGCCGACATTGAGATTCCGGTTCTCGCATCCGAAGATGTTTACGGCGGAAAGCTCGTTGCTGCGATGGACCGACAACACCCCCGCGATCTCTTCGACGTCATGGAACTTTTCAAGCATGAGGGAATTACGCCCGGTATTCGGCGGGCCTTCGTCGTCTATCTTGCAAGTCACAACCGACCGGTTCACGAGGTTCTCTTTCCGGAGTTGCGTGATATTCAAATGGACTACGAGCGGCATTTCCAGGGTATGACCTCGCAACCGACTGAGCTTACCGTGCTCCTCGAAACTCGCGATCGAATGATTGAGGAGTTGCACGCTGGCCTCGACGCGGACGAACGCCGCTTCTTGCTATCGCTGGTGAAGGCGGAGCCCGAATGGGAGTCGTTGGGCATCCCGCACGTGAGTGAACTTCCGGCGGTGCGCTGGAAGCTTCAGAACCTAGTGCGACTTCGACGCGAGCGGGCCGAGCAATTCGAGCTGCAATACACTGCGCTTGCCGCTCGGCTACACGAGTAGGTCCACCAGTGACTGCGGGATTCCCCCGGGGCCAGCACACGCATTCGTCATGGGCCCACCCTATAGCGGCTTGTGGCCTGAGGCCCGCGCGGCAGCACTGAACCAAGACGGGCGGGTATTCGTGAGTACGGACGACTGGACGTCGACCGCAAGCGCCTTCGGTAGGACTGGCGATCCACCGGAATCCATGCGGCTCGTCGGCACAGGTGCGTCGAATGACGTGATTCCACGTGAGTATCCGAGTAACTGGCCATTCGGGCCGCCGAAGCTGCCGTGAGACAATCCATCGGGGTAACTGGGTACATAGGCTGTACCGTCGACATTGATAGTAACGATTGACGTTACTAACGCGGTGAGTTAGTGTTTCAAGGTGATCAAGTCTTTTCGAGGCAAGGATGCTGAGAGAGTTTGGAGTCGCGAGTACTCCAAGCGTCTTCCGCGCGACATTCAAGAGCGGGCGCTGATGAAGCTGCAGCAGCTGAACGCCGCTGGAGACCTGAAAGACATTTCGATTCCAAGCTCGAACCAGCTCGAGGCTTTGAAGGGCGATCGAAAGGGCGAGTACAGCATACGGATCAACAAGCAGTGGCGGATCTGCTTCAGGTGGCGTGACGGTCACGCCCTTGACGTCGAGATCGTCGATTATCACTAGGCGGGATTAGGGTTATGGCAACGCGAAAGATCAAGCTTACTCACCCGGGCAAGATTCTCCGGGAGGAGTTTATGGGGTCAGTGGGGCTCAGTGCGTATGCTCTCGCTAAGGCCTTGGATGTTCCGCTGCCTCGCGTAAACGACATCGTGCGCGAGAAGCGCTCAATATCGCCTGAAATGGCCGTGCTGCTCTCAGCGTATTTCGGCACGTCGGATGCGTATTGGATGAATTTACAGGCGCACTTCGACCTGGAATTGGCAAAAGACAAGGTTGGAAAACAGGCCGCCCGAATCAACCCTCATCCGCACGGCGTCGACGGAAGCTTGCAGCCTGTCTGAGATCCGCTCTGGTCTATCGGTGGAACGACGGCGACGTCTACCGGAAGTCGACCGAGCGGGGATGCGAGCGGATGTAACTTCGCGGCGTCCGTGGGATTTCCAATTTCAGCGCCCAGTATCACCAGCAGTACCTGGCGAAGAATCCAAACGGGTACTGCGGGATCGGGGGATGTGGAGTTCCCCTCAAAATTGCGGAGTTACAGCTGGGGGAGAAGGCGTAGCGGCGGGTTCGCCGAGGGTTCTCGCGTAAAACCCGAGGGTTACCAGCTGGCCACTTCGAAGATCCGCCTCTTATTGCGGGAAAACGCAGTCTGATTTCGGCGTCGGCGTCTACCGGAAGTCTACCGGTGATCTGGATTTAGGAAAGTCCGCGGCTAAGGGCTTGCGATCTCTGCGGGCCGATTCCCGACGCGTGTAGAACGCCTTAGTCCTTCGTAATACGGTAAGTGGCATCGACGCCAGCTGACACGCCATCGCGATCGCGCAAGTGGGGCTGGCATTGGAACGCGCGTTTGCGTCGCAGAGGAGCAACCGACGGGGTTTTAGCTACGAATACCTGGACGCGGGGGCTTGCGCATGTGGCAATTCCAGATGACACATCTGCTGCCTCCGATTGTGCTATCGGCCGTACCATCGCCGCGGTTACGAGCCTTCAGATGCCGACATCATGTTGTGACATGAGTAATAGGCGTGAGACCATATTGACGTTACAGTTACAGGCCATGCTCGGATGTGGTCGAGCGATCAGCGCAGGGGAGAGTCGATGCGAAGGGCTGTCGTCCTGTTTGCGTTTCTAGTCGGCGCGACGCAAGCATTTGCGGACTCGGCCGACTGGGCTGCCACCCGTGTGCAATGGAACACGCCGGGCGAACCGTTCCGAGCCATTGGGAACATCTACTACGTCGGAACCCGGGAACTGGCATCGTGGATGATCGCGACGCCCAACGGTGGGATTTTGTTGGACGCGGCCTTGCCGGAGTCTGCGCCGCTCATCGAGCAGAATCTCAAAACGCTTGGATTTGCGGTCAAAGACATCAAGATACTGCTGAACACCCACTCCCATTTCGATCATTCCGGCGGTCTGGCCCAAATCAAACGTGATTCGGGGGCGGTTTTGTGGGCCAGCGCCGGCGACCGCGAGTCGCTGGAGAACGGCAAGTATCTGGGCAGCGAAGACGTTCAGGCGATGGCCTCGGTACCGGTCCACGTCGATCGGCTCATTGCCGATGGCGAAGAGATTTCCCTTGGCAACGTTACGCTGACAGCTCACCTCATGCCCGGTCACACGCGAGGCTGCACGTCGTGGACAATGACCGTGATTGAGGCCGGCATCCCGCACTCGGTGATTTTCTACTGCAGCACATCGGTCGCTGCGAACCGGCTTGCGCCGCGCGAGCAATATCCCGGCATCGTCGCCGACTACCGATCGACGTTCGACAAACTCCGTACGATGAACGCGGACGTGTTCCTGGGCATCCATCAAGGATTCTTCAGGCTGTGGGAGAAGCGCGCGGCTCAGAAAACTGGGGCGCCTAATCCCTTCATCGACCCCTTCGAACTGCAGTCATTCGTTGCACGCTCACGGCAGGAATTCGAGGCAGCGCTTACCCAACAAATGCAGCAGGGCACTCGCTGAATTCACCCGCACAACTTACCGAGGGCAAGGTATCGGCCAGCGTTTTCCGGCGCGCGACTGCAGGCGACCACCCACGCGGAAGGCTGGCAAGTCGGTAAAGATTGTCGTTGGGTTGACTGAGAGCGGATGCGTCCCCAACTCGATGCCGAATCTCCCCAGGATCGTCTCGGCCTAGGCTACCGGAGGACCATGCGGGTGGCGGGCAGACTCTGGGGAATCCTCGCGCATATGTTGGACTACAGGCGCATTTCGGCAGTAATGGACGCGAATGCGTTAGAGCCAGTGAGCTCGCAAGTCAAACGAAAGCTGCCGATGGTGACGAATCGAAAGCAGATAGACCACCGAGTCGCGTACGGCGTAGAGCAGCAGGTAGTCCTCGGTGATGTATTCGCGGATCTCAGTCTTGCGCCCGCTCTTCGACCTGAGCGCGTGCAGCTTGGCCTTGCCTTCGTCGGAGAGCGGGTTGCGTGCTAGAAAGTCGCGGCCCATCTTGGGAAAGCGCTCAAGATTCGGGATGACCTCGTCAAACAGGTGTTTGATCAGACCATCAATGCCCGCCTCGGCCTCCTGTTCGGCGAGGAACTTCCGAATCGAGTCCAAATTCTGTTCAAAGTTCGACGTTATGCGGACCCGCGACGGCATGCGTCTTTAGCGGCCACGCTTCGACGCGGTCTTATACTTGCCGCGGACCTCAGCGACACTCATCGTGCGTCCAGCGTCAATGTCTGCCATCCCGCGTGTGGCTTCGTCGATTAAGGTCAAATGAATGTGTTCACGTTCAAGCCGGTGGTAGTGGTCAAGACGCCGCGCATCAACCAACGCGACGTAGCTCTCGCCGTTTCGAGTGATGATCTTCTCCTTGCCGCTCCGCACTTGTTCGGCGAGCTCTGTGAAACTTGCTCGAACCTGATTCATCGGCACGATGTCGTCACTGTTGATTCCCATAGATGAATCCTTTAACGAAAGCGTTAACGTTAGTATACTCCGAATCCATGCTCGGGTCAATTGCACATGAGCTCGAGGTTGGTCTACCGACAGTCCGACGGCAACGCCTACTGGAATTCGACCGGGCAATGCTATGCGACGAGATAACGTATTGATTCAAGACGCGATCTCACCTGCCGCGCTGACTATCACCAGCAGTACCTCGCGAAGAATCCGAACGGGTACTGCGGGATTGGGGGCTGCGGAGTTCCCTTTAGACTGGCGCATTGCAGGTGGTTGAGAAGGTGTGATGGCCGGTTCGCTGCGGGTTCTAGAATCGAACGCGATTGTTACCGGCTGACGACGTCAAAGATTCCAGCATTTCTGCAGAAAACGCCAGCTGATTTCGGCGTTGACGTCTACCGGACGTCGACTCAGGTCGTCATCAAATTAGCTAATCGGGCTCCTACGTGCGTCCAACTGAAGTTGTCTGTGGCGTGCTCTTTGCCGGCTGCGGCAAGCCGACGACGCGCGGGCTCATCGAACCGAAGCACCTCGAGAGCCTTAAGAACAGAAGTAAGATCTGGTTCCAAATGCAGGCCGTCCTCATGTTGACGAATTTCTGCGGCTATTTTGAGTGCGCAATCATGAGCACAGAAGTCATCTGTCGCTCCGCCTGCCGTGACGGCCACCGGTAAACCGGCTCCCATCGCCTCCAAAACTGGTAGGTTAAAACCTTCTGCACGGTAGGTGGAAACATAGGCATCGCTTGCTTGGAAAAGCCGTGCGGTATCCGAGCTTGTCATAGGGCGATCGATCAGTCGGATCGCTGCTTGCACGTTTGGATTCAGCACTTGAGGCGCCATCGACACCGCACCTTTCCAAACCCTGCCCTGAAAATTCCCATGTAGACTGGACATGGTCTTCAACAAGAGTATCGCTCCGGGGTGGCGCTCCACGTGCAGGGCGAAGGCTGCCAAGAGTATTTCAAGGCCCTTATTCCACGTCATCGCACCTAAATTAAAAAAAACAAATTTATCTGGCGCGATTTGTAACTGACTACGTGTAACGGCGCGATCAGCGTCTGTCAGAGAGGCAAAAAGTGATGGATCGAACCCATGTGGAATGACATGAACACGATTCCGCTGAATCCCTAGATCGCAAAGTCCTTGTGCTGACCAGTAACTTGGAGTAACAAATTCGACTTGATCTGCCACAGCGGTGGACGATGTCCAATCTGGGCCAATCCAATCTGGCTCGCCTGGGCCTAGGAACTCGCGCGTACCAAAAACAAATGTTCGTACCGAACCTGGAAATGCTCGCAAGGGAAAACTAATCCGGTAGATAACGTCTGTCCGTTCAGACTCTCTAGGTCCAGGAATCGATGCATTGTTAGCGCGCAACCTTGATGGGAGCACTGAGGGGAGGGAATCCCAAGCCTGATCGTAAGGCGGTACTTCCTGATGGCGGACGAGTAACCTCGGGTCTCGATTCAAGTGTTCCAATTGATGGGCATTTACTAAAGCGTACGAGTGCGGGCTGCGCATCCATCCTTCAACCAACAGATTGGTGATTTCGCGCACTTAAACTGATCGACCTATGTTAACTAGCTGCGCCCTGACTCTGGTGCCAAGCACAAGAGTCTCGCCTATTTTCCAAATTGCCGTCAAACGCAACTCACGGCTCAGGCGCTAGCGCCGTGACATTTGTGATGCGGGTCACGGACAAAGAAGTCGCCTCAGGCATCAAACGTTAGTCGTCGGCCCGTCAGCGCCGATGACTCATGCCATAAGCCTGTGGGGAGCATGCTTACAAGATTGCCGACGCCCAGAGGTGCAGGGGAGTAAAATGCGTTGAGCGGCCGCGACTCCCGCGCCTGACAAAGGCCTGTTTCATTCGTAAGCTATGAGACTATGCCATAGGCGTATCGCTAGCTGCGCTTGATTAGAATTAGTGCGGTAATGTCGAATGTTGCTAATTAAAGCTCTCAAGAGCGGTGCGCGCGAATCTGGGATCGTGTGTGCTATTTGAAATGAGATAGAAATGTAATGTCGTTTCAAGCAGATTCACCCATTTTTGAAGTAATAGCCGTCGCTTATCAGCGATATGGGGAGCTCGAGCTTTTCGTTTTGTCATGGATAAATCAAAGTTTCACAAACTGGAAACTGAGAGTCATTCATGATGGACCTGACAAGCAGTTCATGAAAATTATGACGCGCTTATCTGAAAGAAGCGCCGACAAAATCGAATTTGAGTGTACGACACATCGCTACAATGATTATGGTCATAGTTTGCGGGAGCGTGGTCTACGTAAGGCTAGTGGCGATTATGTGTTGCTGACGAATGCCGATAACTACTACGTCCCCCACACGGTACGCTTCCTGACTGGAGTTGCACTGCATAGTAAGGCGGATGTCTTGCTGTTCAACATGGTACATAGCCACACGGTACCCGGCGGACGGGATTTACCACCGTATTCTTTTTTTGACACACGCTACGAGCGATTTTCGCTCGATATAGGTTGTGCCGCAGTGCGCCGTAAATTAGCCTGCGAGGCAGGCTTTAAAGACAAAACACATGATGGCGATGCGACGTATTTTGAGGATGTGGCACGGGCAAAAGCTCCTGAGTCGCTTTCTATATGGAAAATCCCGCAAATTTTTTTGGTGCATAACTGAAGCAATTGGTCGCTGCGATCTTCTGGCCGGATAGTTGGCAATGTTTGCCAGGTTTGCGAGGCTCGTCAGCTTGTTCCCTTTTGAAGTTCTTATCATGATGAGCGGTCGCATCGCTCGCATTAAATGGCTGAGGCTGCGATGACCATTGCGAATTTCAAAGGGGTCTTCTGACCTGTTGTGTAATGATCAATGGTTAAATTAGATTATGTGCGAAACCGGCACTATGGCCATCAAAAACTCAACTGTGCCCATATTAGTTGCTCGAGTGTAACGACTTATGAGTTCAAAAGATCAATGGGAGCGCGTGTATGTAAGTACTGACGTGACGTCAGTGAGTTGGTTTCAGGAGCACTGTCATACGTCTCGTCGTTTGATCAGTTCCGCACAACTTCCCGCCGAGGCGTGTTTGATCGATGTGGGAGGAGGGGCATCTACATTGGTCGATAGCTTGTGCGCAGATGGATTCACAAATATCACTGTACTTGACCTGTCGGCAGCTGCTCTTGACTGCGCTCGTGCGCGGCTTGGGCAGCGGGCGCCAGCGGTCAAGTGGCTGCAGGGTGATATCACCGAAATTGAATTGCCGCAGCGTCGTTTCGATCTTTGGCATGACCGCGCTGTTTTTCATTTTTTGACGACCCCGCAGGCTCAGGCAGCTTATCTTGCGAGGATGAGCGCGTCACTTAAGGACAATGGTCATGTCGTCATCGCGACCTTCGGTCCCGAGGGCCCTGTGCGGTGCAGTGGTCTGCCCGTGTGTCGATATGACGCCGACGGGTTGTCGAAGGTCCTCGGTGGTACCTTTGAGCTGCAAGAAACAGTCCTTGAAATGCACCGCACTCCGGCAGGTGCACAGCAGCAGTTTGTATATTGTCTATTTCGGTTCAGTGGGTTCCTGTGAAAGTGCTTGGTAGCAATATTGAGTGATATTTGACTGGGTGAGTAAGCGCCAAAAGTGCTTTGGCGAATTTACGGTGCCGACCATTTCGGGGAACGTTTCTGCAAAAATGCATTGATTCCTTCGTGTGCATCCGGTGCGTCAAGATTTTCGACCATTGTTGCTGATGTGTAGGTGTATGCGTCTGACAGCGACAGCTCTGCTTGCCGATAAAACGCTTCCTTACCAATTGCGAGCGTTACAGTCGATTTTGCAGCGATGGTCGATGCTAGTACATGGGTGCGGTCTGCAAGGCTTTCGGCGGGCGCGATGTCGCTGATCAGTCCAATGGCTAAGGCAGTTGACGCATCAATGAGATCACCCGTCAGCAGCATACGCATGGCGGCTTTGCGCCCGACATTGCGGGAAAGCGCCACCATGGGAGTTGAGCAGAACAGGCCTATATTGACACCGGGGGTAGCGAAACGTGCGCTGTCTGCAGCGACCGCAAGATCGCAGCTCGCGACGAGTTGACAGCCGGCAGCGGTGGCAATGCCGTGCACTTGGGCAATGACCGGTTTCGGTAAATGGATGATTGCCAACATAGCTTTGGTGCACTCACTAAATAGCTGCTCGCTATAAGTCTTGGCAAAGTCTGTGCTGCGCATTTCTTTCAAGTCATGCCCTGCACAGAACGCTGGTCCTTCGCCACGAATGATCACGACACGCATGGCAGGATCCTTTGCGATGTCGGCAAGTGCCCGGTTGAGGGCCTGCAACATGCCGATAGACAGGGCATTGCGAGACTCCGGACGGTTCAGTGTCAGTGTCGTTACGCCGTCTGCGAGAGCCTGAAGGATATAGGGAGTATCTGTCATTTGGATTTATCCTAAATAGATCCGCACACGCCCGTAGCCATGCGGTGCGTGCTAGCAACACAATTCGATCGGACTTTAGCAAAATTCGGTTCAATCGGCGGTATTATATTGGTTGTGTACTGCGTTAACGCTTAGTGTCATGGCGATTTTTGTTGGCCATTAATTAGAAGTTGAGCGTCTCATGAATCGACCGCTATCTCGCCGAGGAGCAAGGCGCATCAGCCCAATTGAGGCTGCAGATCTCGTCAAATCCGGAGATTGGGTCGATTACGGCGCAGCACTCGCGCAGCCAGATCTTTTCGACCAGGCCTTGGCTGCGCGCAAGAATGAATTAACCGACGTCAAGATTCGGTCCTGCCTAAGTACTGTGCCGCGCGCAGTGCTTGAAGCCGATCCCGAGCGTAACCATTTTCATTGGTATAGCTGGCATTTCAGTGGCTATGACCGTAAGCATCATGATGAAGGCCGGTGTCATTATATCCCCTGTAATTTGGGAGAGATTCCAGACTATTACCGCCGCTTCATCGAACCACCTGATGTTGTGGTGCTGAAAGCCTGCGAGGTCGATGCGAACGGATTTTTTAATTTAAGCTTGGCGAACCTGTGGCACAAGGCGGTCGTTGCTCGGGCGAAAATCGTGGTTGTGGAGGTTAGCCCTGGACTGCCATATGTCTGCGGACCCGAAAATGGCATCCATATTAGTGAGGTTGACTACGTTATTGAGGGCGCCTCGACGTCACCACCACAGATGGGCAATCCGCCACCGAGCGATACCGATCGAGCGGTAGCGCGATTGATTGCAGCGGAAATTGATAATGGCGCGTGTTTGCAGATCGGTATAGGCGCGATGCCGAATGCCGTGTGTTCGCTTTTGATTGAAAGCGGCGTACGGGAGCTTGGCATCCATACTGAAATGCTCACCGATGGGATTATCGATCTTTATAAGGCCGGATTGATTACCGGTGCTCACAAAACAACCGACCCGCTAAAAATCGCATGTAGTTTTGGATTTGGGTCAGACGTTTTGTATCGCGCTGTACACAACAACTCCGATTTTGTGTGTGCACCCGTTGATTACACAAACGCGCCAAACCGGATCAGGCAGAACCCAGGCGTGGTTGCGATCAATAATACGACCCAGCTTGATTTGCAGGGTCAAGCATCATCAGAGTCAGCGGGCCATCGACATATTAGTGGGACTGGTGGTCAGTTGCAGTTTGTGCGAGGCGCGTACGCCTCAGAAAACGGCAAATCATTTATCTGCTTGTCCTCGACATATGAGCGACACGGCGTCCGTCAAAGCCGGATTGTGCTGGAGCTAACTCCCGGGAACGTCGTGACGACGCCACGCTCTGATGTGATGTACGTGGTCACTGAGTTCGGGGTCGTGAACCTTAAAGGCAAGTCGGTTCCAGAGCGTGCCGCCGCACTCATCGGACTCGCACATCCTGATTTTCGAGAAGGCTTGGAGCGAGAGGCATACACGCATGGGTTAATCCCCGGAGGCGCTCGCACAGGCTTCTGAAGACCCGGCGTTGTGCTCGCGCGCTAATTTTTGTGAAGTGGTGTCAGTTTTAGGCATTTTTTTCGTAAATTATGTCAAGACGGCGTGGACACGATGACTTGTTTGACGCACTATGTCGCTGATTAAAAATGGTTTTACTACTTGCGAGGCGTCGCCGTCGAGCAAGACTCAGAGTACCGCTATGCGTTTATCACTCCCCATGATTGCTCTATTCGTAGTTGGCGGCGCCATGAGCGCTCAGTGCCTAGCTGCTAACCCAAAAGTGGTGGTCTCGCCTGAAGTGGCGCATGACACGTCGCCCAATTTGTCGGACATGATTCGTGCCACGGGAGCCTTGACGGCTCCTTTAAGCTTGGCGGCGACACCAGAGCCTAAGAGCATCACGCGAGCAAAGCCCCAGCGTCAGGCACGGGACCCGTTGCTCAGTTTGGCTATGTCGGCCCGGGCTGGTGTCAAAGCGCCGGCCACGGTGACGATTACGCAGACCAAATTTAGCCCGAATGACGTGAGCAATGGCTATACCGGCTTCGCCGGGCTCGGTGCTGGGCAATATAACTTTTCGATGAGTGGTACCCCTCCTGATACCAACATGGCCGTTGGCAGTAAGCAGGTCGTACAGTGGGTCAATAGTCAATATGCCGTGTTCGATAAAGCAACTGGTGCACTCGTCAGTGGTCCGTTCAATGGCAACGTTCTGTGGTCCGGCTTTGGTGGCGGTTGTCAGACGAACAATAACGGCGATCCGATCGTCAAGTGGGATAATTGGGCGCAGCGCTGGGTGATGATGCAGTTCTCACTGAGTGGTGGGTATTTGGAGTGCGTGGCTGTGTCCACCACAGATGATGCAACCGGAACTTGGAACCGTTATGCCTTTTCATACACGGTATTCCCAGATTATCCAAAGGCTGGTGTGTGGCCAGATGGTTATTACGTCACCTTCAATACCTTTGGCAGTTCTGGCAACAGTTACACGGGAGCAAAGACCTGTGTTTATGATCGTGCCTCGATGTTGGTAGGTGCGACCGCTACACAGCAGTGTGCGGATCTGACAACGTCGTATTTCAGTGTGCTACCTGCCGATGTCGATGGTCAGTCGACGCCTCCTGTGGGTGCGCCGAACTACCAGCTCGCCTACGATAATGCGTATAACGCGCTTGATTTTTGGACTTTTCACGTAGATTGGGTCACTCCCGCTAACTCCAAAGTGACGCAGAAGCCAGCCATCAGTGTCGCCGCTTTCACGCCCGTGGGTAGCGTTCCTCAAAACGGTACCAGCCTCAAACTCGACGCATCGTCGGACCGACTGATGTACCGCCTTGCCTATCGCAACCTCAACGGAACGGAGTCCTTACTTGTCACCCATGCGGTACAGGCCGATGCCACCACAGGACAAGGTGCGATTCGCTGGTATCAGATTCAGAAACCCAACAGCTCGAACCCTGCGCCGGTGGTTGCTCAGCAGGGGACCTACCAGCCCGATACAGCGTTGTGGCGTTGGATGAGCACCGGTGCAATGGATGGAGCTGGCAATATCGCGATCGGGTATAGCACATCGAGTGCCGGGGCCTATCCTGCGCTTGCGATTGCCGCACGTAACGCGGGTGACACAGCCGGGACCCTGGGCCCTGAGACGCTGGTGATCCAAGGTACCGGTTCTGAGAGTAAAGGGTCCACCAGCTACACGCGCTGGGGTGACTACGCGGCTATGGTGGTCGACCCTGTAGACGACACGACAATGTGGTTTACATCGCTCTATCAAATCAATAGTGGCCAGTTCGCTTGGAACACGTGGATTAGCGCCTTCAAAATTACCGCGCCTGTACCCACTCCGGGCATCTCGCTCAGCCCAGTCGGCCTCTCTTTTGGTGCGCAGACGGGCACACAAAACGTGACGATCACAAGCACGGGCACGGCCGACTTGATCGTTTCAGCGATTGCGACGACGGGCGTCAGCGCAACGACTGGGTTTAGTGTCGCGAGTAATACCTGCCCATCCTCGTTTCCCTTTACGCTCGCGATGGGTACTAACTGCACCGTGACGGTGTCGTTTGCGTACAGCAGCGGACTGACTAATGACACGCTAGCGGTGACGAGTAATGCACCCTCAGCGACGACGTCAGTTGCTCTCACGGGCGGTGTAACACCAGTTGCCGCGGTCTCGCCCGCAACGCTCGCCTTCAGTGCCACTCAGGCTGTGGGCACGTCGAGCTCAGCACAGCTGCTCACCGTCACAAACACCGGAACGGGAACCTTGAGTAGTATCGGCTCTACCATCACGCCAGACTCAAGTACTGCGCTGACTGATTTCTCGCAGACCAACGGCTGCACATCGAATTTAAGTCCCAATGCTAGCTGCCAAATTAGCGTCAAATTCACGCCCACCAGTGCAGGCTCGAAAACAGCAACGGTGACGATACAGTCGAATTCCGGAAGTCCTGCGCCTACGGTCAGCCTGTCCGGAACGGCAGTCGCTTCCGCTGCAGTGATCGCCTTGAGTAAGACAAGTTATGACTTTGGGCGCGTCACGACGAACTTTAGCTCGACCAAGGCAGTGACTGTGCTCAGTAACACGGGTAATACGTCGCTATCGATATCCAGTAAGGTGATCAGTGGTCCAGGTGGTAAGTATTTCACTCTGGCCTCCGGTAGCGGTAGTTGTGGCAGTTCCCTGTCTGCTGGCGCGAGTTGTTCGGTCTATGTGAAGTTTGCACCAAAATCGTCAGCATCTCAGACAGCGACGCTGACGATTAATTCAAACGCAAGTAACACACCTGCAGCAACTGTCGCCTTAAGCGGATCGTAAACGTTATGAGGCGGTTGTCGCTGTTGGCTCGCCGCCAATGACGCGCGTTGGCGTGTGGTTCGCTCTGATAGCGGTGCTCGCTGCTGTTGCAGGCATCGCTTGGCGTATTAGCCTTTCCCCAGAGGAGCCGTCGATCGCGCTACTTCGCGACGTGTCTGCCGTTAAAGCCCGTGCATTAGCGCCCATCTTCGCGTCAACGCCATCCGTGCAAGACAGCGCCACTTACCGCGACCCACTGGGTTCTGGGTTCGACTTAAAGCAGGCGTATGAAGCTGGTGTGGAGTCTAGCGATCCAACCAAACGGGCCATTGCGGGACGCGCGTGGGCGCTTTGTTTGCCTGGGTTTTTAGGCCCTAAGGGTTTGCCGGCTTCTCCCGACGCATTGGCCGCAAGCTTTCCAAAAGGACCGATTGCTGGTGCGCGCCTTGAGTCGATGCGAGCACTTGCCACACGCTGCGCTGGATTTTTTTCTACTTCAGGCCCTGAGCTGATAGCGCTCACATCAAAAAATACGGAGCGATTTCGGAGTGGCTATTTCCGCTCACATGCCGAACAAGCGCGCACAGCGCTTCTTGCCGGTAATCGGTCCGAGGCCGAGAACTTAATCCGCGAGGCATTACGCTCGCGTGATCCATACGAGTTAAAAGATTTGGCAGGCCTGGTGGGCCTTTGGAATCGTGAGGGTGAGGCTGACCCACGTGATGCGGTCCGTGACGCGGCTCTGGCCGTGGTCGGTTGTGATCTTGGTATTTCATGCGATCCAGACTCGGTGATAGCACTCGAGCTGTGTGCCCTGCATAGCGCGTGCGAGGGGGATGTGGCCGCGCGACTCATGCTAGATTATGTTGATATCGATCATGAAGCGATCACAGCGGAGCGCCGTAAACTCGCCCTTGCGCTGCTGTCCGGAGCTTTTGATATGAAGAGCTATTTTCGCAATTAGATTAGGGTAACGGCTGTCTATGCTGCGGAGGTAAGATGCGTCGAGATTCAAGGCTCTTAGTGGTGCGCGCGTGTGTCGCGATGAGTGTCTGTTGTCTTGCACTAGATGCACGCTTAGCGTGCGCGCAAACTGTAGGGCCTGTGGTCATTACAGCGACGCGGGTGCCTGAGCCACTTGATCGACTGCCTGCCATGCTGTCTGTGGTCTCAGGTCTAGAGCTCCTCAATCGAAATGCCGACGATATGGCTGTCGCGCTCTTGTCGGTTGCCGGAGTGGAAGCGCCGGCCGGTGGTGATAAAGGTCCCTCGAGCGCGGTACCGTCTTTTTGGGGTTTGCATGAGTTTGATGCCTTTTTGCTCGTCGTGGACGGCGTCCCGTGGGGCGGGGCATTTAATCCCGCCATAACGACGTTTGATTTGGCAGGCTTAGAACGTATTGAGATTTTAAAAGGCTCTGCGCCAGTCATGTATGGCGCGACCTCGTTCGTCGGGGTGGTGCAGGCATTGCATTATCCTGCAGGACTTACGCCCACCGGAACATCTGTTTCATACGGTACCTACGGCTCCTTACGCGGCGCGGCATCGGTGTCCAGTTCCGATAACGCATTCATTCGCCAATCACTGATCGTCAGTGGTGAGTCGCGTGGTTATGCAGACCCGCGTGAGCAGACCACAAATGCGCATCTGCTTTATCGGGGTGCACTGGATGTAGGCACAGGACAAGTGCGTTTCGATGCGAGTGTCGCGCATGTGCATGATGTACCGACGAGCCCAGTGGCACGTGTTGGTTCAGGACTTACAAGCCTGCCGCCCATTGACTCAAACGCGAATCCCGCCGATAGCCGTATCGATGAGAATCAGTATCACTTCGCATTAGGGTACACGCAGGGCACCGCTCTAGGTGAGTGGGATACGCTCGCCTCGTTTAGCCACTCGAACGTGACTGATATCCGTGGCTTTCTTCAGCCGGAGCTCACTGGCGCGGTCGATACACAAAATCAGCAGCGCTCCATCACAGACGGCTATTTGGACACTCACTTCACTGACGCTATAGGTGAGCGCGCAACGTTAGTCGTTGGCGCAGACCTTCTGTATGGTCATGGCGCCCAAACCACCTTGAACAGTAACGGTAGTTATATCGTCCCCCTTGATGGTTCGGTTGTACCGCCGGCTGCGTCATCGCTGTTTGTGAACGAGCGAGGAACTCTAGAGGATTGGCGCTGGTTTGCGGGAGCGTATAGTCAGCTCGATTGGAAGCCTGACGATCATTGAGCAGTCATAACGGGCCTGCGCGTCAATAGCGTGCGTGAGCGCAAAAACTCCAGTGACCAGAGCCTGCCTGATTTAGCACTTGAGGCGCAGCGCGTCAGCAAAAGTCTCGTGCGCCCAACGGAGACGGTCGGTGTCAGCTACCGTTTAGGGGCCGCCACACACGATGAGGTGGTCATTTATGCGGACTACCGTAATGCGTTTAAGCCGTCAGCGCTTGATTTTGGACCTGACTATAGGCCAGATCTGCTGAGCCCAGAGACTGCGTCGACTTACGAGTTTGGTGTCAAAGGAGCCGCGGCTCAGGGGCGTGTGTCCTATCAGGCAGAAGCTTTTTGGCTCGATTTTACGAACTTAGTGGTGGCGACGACCGCAGGTTCGCTCGCGAATGCGGGAGGCGAAACCCTACGGGGTTTTGAGGGGGAGCTTCGATTTGCAGTGACGCCAAATCTCGTGATTCAAGCAAGCGGCGCTTTTCACAATGCCCGATTCTCTCACTACGAGGTGAGTGATGATGCAACGGGTACTCTGGTCAGCGTTGCTGGCAAGCAATTAACGCTCGCGCCACGGGTGTTGGCAGGGCTAGGCCTTATGTATGCGCCCTCGCAGGGTATTAATCTTGCAGTGAGCGCGCGATACGTGGGACGGCGTTATCTCGACGAGCAGAACGAGGCTGAGGTTGATGGGTACACCAACATTGATGCCAGTATTGGTTATACCTTCGGGCACTCAAAAATCACCATCAGTGCAACAAATCTATCCAACCAGCGGCCACCAGTCACGCTTAGCGAGTTTGGAAGCGGTTCTCTTTACTTGTTAGCAGGCCGACAAATGTGGCTAACCTGCGGTTATAGGCGCTGATCTGACAGAGCGAGCAACGGGTTTTTTTACTCACTCTTACTGCCGATAGTCAGGTTCTTCTTCATCAAGAATCGTTTTGACACTACTTAAGTGATCAGTTGAGAACTGTGTATAGCTGCGCCATTGCTGTTCAGTCAGTTTGGCGATTGTATCCGGTAATATGCGAAGTTCTTGTCCTGTTGCATAACAGGTGAGCAACGTTTCTGCTGCACGCTCGAAGTAATACAGTTCATCAAATGCTGCAGCAATGCTTGCGCCAATGACCAGCACCCCGTGATTAGCTAACAACAGTACGGTCTTGTCAGCGCTCATGAGTTGGGCAACACGTTGCCCTTCATACTCCGACAGCGCCATTCCTGCAAAGTTCGAATCGAGCGCGACGCGCCCAAAGAATCGCGCCGTATTAATATCGATTGGATGCATCGTCGGGTCTTTTAAGCAGGCGAGCGCTGTTGCGTACTTCGAGTGCAAATGCATGATGCAACGGGCTTGTGGAAGGCGTTCGTGCAGGGCTGCGTGTAAGTACCAGGCAGTTGGGTCAGGTGCCTTTTTGTGCTGTAGCGTGGCCTTGTTATTTGCATCCAGTAGCAACAGTTCGCTGGCACGAACTCTGGAGAAGTGTCGACCACGGGGATTGATTAAGAATTGTGTGCCGTCAGCAGATACAGCAGCGCTTAAGTGATTTGCAACGGATTCGTGCATATTTAAGCGTGAAAACCAGCGAAAAACCGCTGCGAGGTCGATGCGCTCGTGTTGGTGTTTCTTTTCCGAGTCAGACGCTGATGTGGCGCTAGAGATTTGCATGGGGGTTGGTCTCTCAGTACAAAAAGTTGGTACGGTTGGCTGATAGGTGAAAACCCAAGCCAAATTGTAGCCTAATCTCTAGACGGCTTGGCGGAGTAAGCGCTTGCGGTACGCTTAGCTTAACTGCGCTGCTATACGGATATTCCACGAACGGCAATGCGCGGTCACTCTCAATGATAAAGTGGGATAAGCTCAGGTACTGTAACGTGATCTCACATAGTGATAATCAATAGGCATGCGGCATATGAAGCTTCTGGACCGAGTTGGTCGGTTACTCGGAGTCCATACGGATGTCCTGAAGCTTGGGCTGGTCAGTCTGCTGACAGATATCAGTTCCCAAATGATATTTTCAGTCTTCGCGGTTGTATTTACGACCATCGCAGGCGCATCTGTGGTGCTACTCGGCTTGGTGGAAGGAGCCGCGGACTTTACGGCTTCTTCCCTCGACTATGTGGCCGGTTGGTTATCAGACCGATCGGGGAGGCGGAAGGCATTTGTTATTGCAGGATACGGGCTGTCGACGATCGCCAAGGCAATTCTCGTGATTACGACGACAGTCTCTGGACTTGCTTTCTTCAGAGTTGTTGAACGCATTGGTAAAAGTGTCAGGGGCCCACCGCGCGATGCATGGCTCGCGATGGTTTCCGATGGAAAGTCTCAGGGTTTTTCATTTGGGGTGCATAAAGCGTTAGACCGCTCGGGCGCAGTTATTGGGCCTTTGCTTACTTGGGCCATGGTCGCTGCGCTGGGTGAGTCTTTATCGACCTACCGCTTGCTATTTATTGTCGCATTTGTGCCAGCGGTAATAAGCGTTACTCTCTTAGTCAGTATTCAGGATCAGCCCGAAGCGGTGCCTAGGCTCGATAGTTTATTGCAGTCTATCAATCTGTTCGGCGCAGAGTTCCGGCGCTACATTGTGGTAGCTGGAATATTCTCTTTGGGTTATTTCAGCTTCGGTTTCATGTTGTTGCGGGCTCATGATTTTGGTTTTTCGGTAAAAGGGATAGTGCTTTTATACGCTCTTTTTAATTTGTCCTCAGTTCTTGCAGCACCTATCGTTGGGCGCTTGGGCGATCGCTTTGGAAGTTCACTGGTTATCCGATGTGGCTACGCGGTTTATATGCTTGTGTGCCTCGGCTTTATATTCGCAAAGCAGCAGTGGCACGTGATTGTGTTGTTTGTCATTTATGGGTGTTTTGTGGCGTGTGATGAGGTGCAAAGTCGAGCGTTCATTGCATCAATCGAGTCGCAGCGTCGAGGTTCAGCCATTGGTGCATATAACGTGGTGACAGGGTGCATGTCATTTCCGGCGTCGGCCGCAGCGGGCGTCTTGTGGCTTCTGTACCCATCTGCAACATTTTTTACTGCCGCTGTCTTGTCGTTCATTGCCTTAGTGCTGTTTTCCTTGAAGCCTACAGGTGCGAAGTCACTGTATATGTAGCGCCATGTACGCATGAGTTTCGGCGCTCAGAAGATGCCAGCGATGAGTCCGTAGGCCAAGGTGGCACCGAGTTCGCTTGCGCGCTCAAGTGCTGCTTTATCGGTTTCGCCGATCACGATGAGGGGCGGGCTGAAGGCACTCCAGCCATAGCCGGTAGCAATTCGTTCGACGGCACGTACCGTACCGGTGCCATCGTTGCCAGCGCTGACAAAGAGCCCATACGGTAGGCCTGATGTTTTCCCTTCAGCCGGGTAGTAGGTGCGGTCAAAAAAATCCTTTAAGGCGCCGGACATGTAGCCGAAATGCTCAGGGGTGCCAAGCAGTAGCCCCTCTGCGACTAACAGGTCGTCGGCTGTGCATTGCAGGGCATGCCGGCTCATGAGGGTGACCTCACTACCCGCCGATAGCACGCCCTGTGTGACAGCGCCGACCAGTTGCTCGGTGCGGCCACCCGCGCGCCCTCCGTAGACTAGGAGAATGCGTCGCAGCGGTGCGGCTTTTGACGGTGGCGTGGGCATTGTGGTCGGGTCGGCGCTGAACTTAGGGTTGGGTACTGTTTGCTTTTAAAAACAGCGTAATGGCGTTGTTGAGGAAGCGTGCATCCGCTGGGTTACTCGCGGCTCCGGCGGTATGCCCCCATAACGACGGTATGGGTTGAAAACTGACGTGGGGGATAAACTGTGCCTCAAAGCGGGCATCGCCAACTGGAAAGTACAGGTCTGTTTCTGAGGGCATATACAGAACTGGCACACAGATCGATCCTAGGGCGCGTACTAGATCGCCATTAAAGCCCGGCGTCGAGCTGACATCGTGGGTCTCCCAGGTCCGCATTTGCAAGATGAGGTTGTTGGCATCAGCGCCCGGGATAAAGTCGTGGCTATATTGCGCTAGTATCTGCTCAAAAGTAGTCTCTGGCGGGGCGCCTTGCCGCCAGAGTTCAGCGCGCCACCACTCCTGCGAGTAAAGCCATGCCGCCCAGACAGTGCCAAAGGCATCGAGTCCCTTGGTTGGCTGCTCTGTGTAATCGCCATGGTTAAAGACTGGATCGGCAGCGATTGCGGCGATCTGCCCTTCGAGTCTCACGATGCCATGGGGGTATGTTTTTGCAGTCGCTGCAGTGACCACAATCTGATCTAAGTAATCGGGATGGCTTACAGCCCACTGGAAGGCCTGTTGGCCACCCATCGAAAAACCGATGACTGCTTTGAGGTGATTGATGTGCAGATGTTCGGTGAGCAGGTGATAAACCGCACTGACATTATCGCGAATGCTGGTAACTGGAAAATGTGAGCCATGTAATGGCTCTGGAGTATTTGAGGGCGAGGAGGAGTTTCCATTGCCGAATAACTCAGTAGCAATTAAAAAGTACTGTGCCGGATCCAGCGCTTTATCGGCACCAATGAGCCACTCATAGCCGTGCCCGTCTGCCATGTAATGCGAGGGCAGCAAAATTGCATTATCGCGAGCAGCGTTTAAGGTTCCGTAGGTCAGATAACGAACTTTCACCTCTGGAATAATGCTGCCGTTTTCGAGCGTAAAATTCTTTAGAGTGATTGTTGCGGGCTCGTGCGCCGCGGGCGTCTCCGCAAGACTGTACAGTGGCATTAGTAAAGCGATAGCCGCGATTACAGCGGCTCTTCCATAACGCATGCTTCTGAAGTCGCGTCGGTGTTCTGCGCGCATCGAATGTCCCATAGGATGAGGTTTCTCAGGGTTATTGCTGGTGAGTCATGCGGTCTTAAGTCACAATACTTGATCATACTATGACAAAAAAATGCACGTACATGCTTAGGTTTTACCGCTTGGTGGCTTTGTGTGCTTCGGCCATGGTGCCGCACTCGTTGGTCTATGCTCAGCAAGCTAACGTTTCGCAGGGCACTGTTCTACGCCCGCTGGATGCCGAGCTTGATGCTCCCTTGAGCACAGTGCTGGTTCAGGCCACTCCGTTAGGGGTTGGCGGGATTGATCTTGATAAGATTCCTGGAAACGTGACGGTGCTCACTGCCGCAGACCTTTTCAGGGACGGAGTGGCTGGATTGACGGAGTCTTTGAATGCCGAGTTAGGCAGCGTCTCAATCAATGACAATCTCGATGATTCGTTTCAACCCGATCTGCTATTCCGGGGTTTTGAAGCCTCCCCCGTGCTGGGTACTGCGCAGGGCCTGGCGGTTTATCAAAACGGTGTACGGATCAATGAAGCGTTTGGCGATACAGTAAATTGGGACTTAACGCCGGACATGGCTATAGATCGAATCTCCATTGTCAGCTCGAGTCCAGTCTATGGGCTCAATGCCCTCGGCGGCGGCGTGTCGCTGAAAATGAAAAATGGCTGGAGCTACCAAGGTGACATGCTTGATACAACAGCTGGAGCTTTTGGCCGCCGTGGTGCAGGAGCACAGTACGGCGTCGGTTACGAGCACGTCGCCTTTTATGTCGCGGCTAATGCTGTAGACGCCGAGGGTTGGCGGCAACTCTCTAACGACAAAGTGCGGCAATTGTACGTAGCCTTGAGTTCTCGTATCGAGAATGGCTCAACTGAATTGACATACGCGCATGCCGACAACGTCCTTGGTGGCCAGAGCGCCGCCCCCGTGCAAGAGTTGGCCATCGACCGCACCTTGGTTTTCACCGGTCCGCAGCGGAACACCAATACGTTGGATTTTGTCACTCTGAACGCCGACCTGCAGCTGCCTGTTGGTTGGCTCGTGCACGGACTTGCCTACTACCGTCGCTTTGCGCAATCCATAGTTAATGGGAATACCAGTAACTATACGGCGTGCACAGCGGATGCATCTGTCGGGTTACTGTGCCAGTCGGATGGCGTAACGCGGGTTTTGACTCAAGGTAATTCGCCAATTCCTGATCTTTCGGTAAATAGCTTATACGCCATTGGTTCGAATGATTTTGAGGACGTTTTTTCTGTGACGCGCGGCGCTGCTGTGCAATTGAGTACGAATCAGCCTTTAGCTGGGCATGATAATAATTTCAGTGCCGGGCTCACTTTTGACCAGTCGCATGTGGACTTCTGGTCCAGCAGTGAGGTTGGCGTCATTGATGCACGTCTACAGGTAATGCCCTCCGGTTATGATGTGTTCACTGCGGAGTCAACGCTGGCAGGGCTTGCGTTTGGCGCGACTCCAATAAAGTTAAAAAACACTAATCGTTATCTCGGATATTTTTTTACCGACACCTATGCGGTCACTGCTGCGGTCAATGTGACACTGAGCGGCAGGTATAATGTGGCTGCTATTGGGCTGCAAGATGAACTCGGCAACGCTTTATCTGGAACTAGTCGCTATGCGCGCTTTAACCCAGCTATCGGTGTGACGTACCGCGCAACAGAGGCTGTCACACTGTATGCCGGAGTGTCGCAAAACACACGCTCACCAACACCGAGTGAAATTGAGTGTTCAGATCCATCACGACCTTGCATCCTACCTTCGCGACTGGCTGGGGATCCTCCAAACTTGCGCCAGGTGATTGCGCAAACGGTGGAGGCAGGAGTGCGCGGTGCACAGAGTACAGGCGCCAGTACTGCAATCCGGTGGACGTGGAACGCGAGCATATTCAGTACTCGTTTGCAGGATGATATCTACGGAATTGCCACAGGATTAGGTCGGGGATATTTCCAGAATATTGGGGCAACGCGGCGTGAGGGCTTTGAAATCGGCCTTAACAGTCACACGCGTGCTTGGCATAGTTATGTTAGCCTGAGTGATGTACGTGCCACGTTTAACTCAGACTTAGTGGTTCCATCGCCTTTTAATCCGCAGCACGATCCGAATGGCACTATTTGGGTGCATCCTGGAGACCATTTGCCGGGTGTTGCGCAGTGGCGCTTTAAGGCAGGTTTTGATTGCTCGCCGAACCCACAGTGGAATTTAGGGGCCAGTCTGTCTGCGGTCAGCGGTCAGCCTTTCTTTGGTGATGAATCCAATCAAAATCCGTCGTTGCCAGGATATGCGGTCGTGGGTCTACACGCGTCCTATCGTGTGAACGCGCACGTACAGTTTTATTCAACTGTGCATAATCTTTTCAGTAAAAATTATGCGACTTACGGTATTTTTGGTGATCCATCCGGCGTAGGCGCACCTGGGGTTCCGGCTCCGGGCATCGGCGGGGCGCCTATTGATAATCGTTTTGAGAGTCCGGCGGCGCCGCGGGCTGTATTTTTGGGGCTGCGACTCTCTTTATAGCGAGCCGCAGCCGGTTACGTTGAGCGCGCTTGCGCAGTTAGTGCCCGAGGGCAAATACGTAATATTTGCGAATGGTTTCGTGTACGGTCCAGATTCCCTTGGCACCAGTTTCTACCACGAACGTATCGCCCGCTTTCAGTTCCACAGGCGCTTTGCCCTCAAGTTCAATGGTGCAGTGCCCGGCAAGTAAGTGACAGTATTCCCACGCATCGTAGTCAATTTTCCAAACACCGGGCGATGACTCCCAGATACCGGTGAGTACTTTGCCGTCATCTGAGGTATGTAAGTTCCAAAGTTTGGTGTGTGGATCGCCGCTGAGTACGGTCCCAGGCCATGGGGCATCATTTTCAACAGAAACTGTGATGTCTCTCAAAGCAAGCACACGATTAGCCATAAAAAATCTCCTGTTAATTTGAATGTGCGAGCCGTGTCGCGCGCCACACCCTAGCGGGTTGTTTGGCTTACATCAAGCCGGCGCACCGTGCTTGCATCTTAAAGTTCGCAGTCGCCCGCGAACAGTGTGTTGCAGTGCCCGCCGATCCAGACTGCACCATTTTCCTCATGCACATAGACACGGCCGTCGTGGCCAATGCAGCTGCCTTGTGCAACGACATACGGTGCGGTGGCGCGCCCCGTGGCTAACAGCCATTGTGCAACCGCCGCGTTCAGACTGCCGGTGACCGGGTCTTCGCGAACATTCAGGTGCTGGTCTGTAAAAAAGGTGCGCACCTCAAAGGCTGGGGATGCGTGCGCGCCATAAGCGCCTATCACGCCGATATACAAGCTCGTGTGATGTCTGGCCGCTGGTTTTAAAGCTTTGACGGCTTCTGCTGTGGCAAGTTGCAGCGCAATCCAGCCCGGGCCGTTATCAGCCCATGTCGCTGCCTCAATTTCTGCACGTGGAACGCGCAAAAACTCTGCAATGTCCATCAGTTGCGACTCGCTGACCGGGCCACTGCGTTGCAGAGGGGGTGCTGCAAAAGCAAGACGCGTTGCGTCACGTTTGATAGTGATCAAACCAGCTGCGCATTCTTGAATGATCGCATCGGACTTTCGGGGGCTGTGGTTTAGCAGCCATGCGTGACAGCTTCCTAAGGTGGGGTGGCCTGCAAAGGGGAGCTCACTTTCGGGGGTGAAGATGCGTACGCGGTAATCCGCGCTTGCGTGAGCAGGCTCTAATAAAAAGCACGTCTCTGAAAAGTTGAGCCAGCGCGTGATGTGCAACATCTGGGCACTGTCCAAGTCATCCGCATTGAATACAACAGCCAATGGGTTGCCGGATACGGGCCCAGAATGAAACACATCCACGAGCTGGAATGGTCTTTTCATGGCGAAGACGGTGGTGCGGCTGGCCGAACCGAGATCGAGTTCGGTAGGGGCGCCGGTGGTGCGAGCAACGGCGCCTCAGCGTGCGATCAGCGGGGCTCGAGGGGGAGCACGGTCGCACCCCCTGACTCTAGTCCACGACCGTCACTCGGTGCGGCTCGCGGGCTGTCTACAGCAGCCGCTGCAGGCGCTGGTGCGGCCGCCTTGGTCGCCGGCTGCCCAGGGTTTTGCAGCTTTTTGAGTGCCTGCATCAACCCGTTAGCGCTGGCTGGGGCGTTTGGGGCGTGCCCCGCAAAAATATCAGAGGCTAGTACCCCTGGCTTTTGGTAGTACCGGGCGTTGGCTTTATGGTCAATGGCGATGACGGTACCGTTAATGGCAATACCGCCGAACAGTCCCATGGACTGCGCATAGGAGTAGACCTCCGCATCGAATTGCAGATCCGTCGCGCCCGTTGCCTGTCGGCCAACGGGGCCCACGGCAATTGATGCATCTCCACCAAGCGTCACTGTGCCACCGCTTAAGCCTTCGATACTCCGGCGGGTGGTGAAAACAAGAACGACATCGCTGGTTTGTACGCCAAATTGGAAGCCGAAGCTGCCACCGGCAAGCGTGATGAACGAAGGATTGCTCCATTGGCCGTGGCTATCACGAACCGACAGTACACCCTTGCCGCCTTGGCCGCCGAAGACAAGCCCTGCTTTGACGACATTCGGAATAATGGCAATACCCTCAGCCCGATCAAGTAGCAGGTCAGGGATGCGTTTATCTGGGACTTCCTGAATGGCGATCAGGGTCCTAGTGGCGGCTGACAGGCGGTCTTCCTCGCTGGTCCCAGCCCAAGCGGCGGCATTGATGCCCAACGTGAAGGTCAATAGACACAGTAGGGTACGAGGCAGAGTCATGATGTTGTTCCCCCGAGTTGGTACTCGAATGTAGACAGCGCAGTGGCTAAACGGTTCCCGAAGTGGGTGGGCCGTGCCGATGTCGTTGTACGAATGATAACTGAGCTTGCGGTCACTCGCATTAGCAACATGCTCACTTGGGCTTTAAATCCGCGATCTGCTGCCCTCTGCCCTAAGGTGTTTTCACTCAACCAATTTCGCTTGGTCGAGTTCAATTGGCCGAGTTCAATTGGCCGAGTTCAATTGGCCGAGTTCAATTGGCCGAGTCGTTCAGTAATCGTTCGATCTGCCGCTGGTACTCGTTCTCATCGCCCGGTTGGTAGCCGCTATGTACCCAGCGCAGCCTGCCCTGACGGTCGATGAGCGCTGCGCTTGGCATGCCAATCACGCCATAAAGCCCACTGATACGGCTTTCGGGGTCAAACAGGATCGGGAACGACACCGGTGTTCTTAGGAGGAAGGCTTTGGTGTCTGCAACCTGTGCATCGAGCGCAATTCCGAGGAGAGTCAGTCCGCGGTGGCGTTCCTTGCGGTATAGGCGGTCAAGTAGTGGCATTTCGGCGCGGCATGGCACGCACCAAGAGGCCCAGAAACTGAGCATGACAACGTGTCCATGCAGGCGACTCAAGTCTACACGCGCGGATGAGCCGTTTTGCTCGAGTTGAAACGGCGGCGCCGGACGACCAATGGCTGGCGGCGACGCAACCGCCGGCGCAAGCACCAAAGACAGGCCTAGGGCAAAACTTGCTGGCAGAAGGCGGCGCACGCGTCGGTCCCGATCAGCCCAGAGCGCCTGCCGCACGTAGCGCCATGATGACCGTGGGCGTGTGTCCGGCTGCCATCAGTGCTGCGTCCGTGTGCTGACCGAGGTGGGGTACTGTGAGTGTGGGCTGTGCGGGTTCGTGCTGGAAGCGAATTGGTACTCCAATGTGTTCAATTCCAGAAGCGTCCTTCAGGAGCATGGCGCGTGCTGCGACGTGCGCATCGTCAAAGGCTTCCCGTAAGTTTTTGACCGGTGCAAAGCCGATGTCTTTTCCAGCAAACCACTGTACCCATTCCGCTTGGGTTTTCGTGGCAAAGGTTTTTTGCAGAAAGTCGATGAGTGGCTGCTGATGTGCGCCGGGTCCTTGCTCGGCGAGCACCACAAGATCCAAGCGCGCGAGCTCTCCAAGCAGATTGCGCACGAACTTGATTTCCTGCGCTCCCAGGACAATATGGCGGCCATCGGCGCAATGGTAAATTCGATAGAAGGCCGAGCCGCCCCACGTGCGCTCGAGCTTCGGGATGGGCGCACGTTTTTCAACGAACACAGGACCCAAAACGTTCGGTAACCATGCCATGAGGCTATCTTGCATGGAAATATCCAAATAATCACCGCGCCCTGTCTTCTCACGCCGCAACAGCGCCATTAGGATTCCGCTGAGTGCCATGAGGCTAGAGGCCATGTCAGCCGCCGGTATGCTAGGCAAAGCCGGTGCGTTGTCGGTGCCTAGATTGACGCTGATGACGCCGCTCAGAGCCTCTACGGCAAGATCATGTGCTGGCAAGTCGCGGTTAGGCCCCATTTGACCAAATGCTGAGATCGAAGCGTACACAATGCGTGGGTTGCGGGCACTTAAGGTGTCGTAATCGACACCTAAGCGCTTGGCGACTCCTGGCCGGAACGCTTCGACAAATACATCAGCCGTGTCGCACAGCCCGAGCAGTGCCTCACGTGCGCCTGCCTGTTTTAGGTTTAGGCATACGCTGCGCTTGCCGCGGTTTGCGTTACGAAAAAAGGTTGTGTGTCCATCCTGACCAAGGCCAACGTGTCGGCCTGGGTCGCCCTCACCAGGGGGTTCCACTTTCAGCACATCCGCACCATGATCCGCCATCATCATCGTCAGATGTGGTCCTGGAAGGAACAGCGACAAATCAACTACCTGGATGCCTTCGAGTTTCATAGTGCGCCAGCCGCTTTTAGGTTCTTTAAATCAGTGTCGCTGTAGCCAAGACCGCGTAACACGGTCGCGGTATCCGCGCCTAAGGCCGCAGCACTCGTCGAGGGTAAGCGCTGTCCATCTAAACGGATGGGATTAGCAAGTGCCCGAAAGTCAGGTTTCTGCGGATGTGGGACGTGGTTAATCATGCCGAGCGTTTGCAGGAATGGGTTATCAAGCGCCTGAGGCAGATCGTATACCGGGGCTGCGGGCAATAAACCTTGCAAACGCGATAGCCACTCTTTCGTTCCGAGGCGTGCAAGTTCGCTGTCCAGAACCGGCGTGAGCGCATCTCTGTTCTGCCGGCGATCAGCAGCCGTTGCAAAGCGTGGATCGGTCAGTAAATCGTGGCGGTCGAGCACCCCCACGAGGGCCTGCCAGAATTTCTCGGTCATGCACATCAAAAATATCCAGCCGTCTGCTGTCTTATACAGCTGGACCGGAACCGCAGACGGGTGTGCACTGCGAGGCAGGCGTTCGGTGCGAGTGCCTTCGTTGAGATACCAGTTGCCCGGGTATGTCAGTTGATGGAGCGCGACATCAAAGAGAGACACATCGACATCACGACCAGTGCCATCGCGCATGGCACCGATCAACGCCGCGAGAATGCCAAGCGAGGTCGTAATTCCGGTCATGTAGTCAATGATCGATAGTCCCATACGGGCCGGCGCGCTGCCTGGTTCACCCGTCAGGTGCAGAAAGCCTGCTTCTGCTTGCATCAAGTAATCATAGCCAGGCCAGCCACGCCGCTCGTTATCACGGCCATAAGCTGATAGGTGTGCACAGATGATCCGTGCGTTGACACTTTTTAGTGTTGCATAGTCTAGACCGAGCTTGGTTGGTTGATCGCCGCGTAGATTGTTCATCACTACATGCGATGTCGCCACAAGCTTTTTGAAAACGTCTTGTCCTTCGGCAACTTTAAGATTTAGAAGGACGCTTTTTTTATTTAAATTGAACGTTTGGAAGAAATGGCTATCATTTTCGCCTAGATAGTGAGGCCCCATGTTGCGGGTAGCGTCACCGCCAGCCTCTGCATTCTCGATTTTAATGACCTCAGCGCCAAGGTCAGCAAGATACATAGAGCCAAATGGGCCGGCACCAAAATTCTCAAGCGTTAGTACGCGGATACCGGCCAGTGGCAAAGTCACGCAGGGTTCCTCGCGACAAGCTGCTTCGCAATAATTATGCGCTGCATCTCGTTAGTTCCCTCGCCGATACACATCAGCGGAGCATCCCGGTAGAAGCGTTCGATCTCAAAGTCAACTGAATAGCTGTAGCCGCCAAAAATCCGCATCGCTTCCATGCTGTTCTCGACCGCCGCTTCCGACGCGAACAGTTTCGCCATTCCCGCCTCCAAATCACAGCGTTGGCCAGCGTCATACTTTAAGGCTGCTTGCTCGACTAGCAACCGCGCTGCTTCCGCGCGTGTCGCCATGTCGGCGAGTTTGAGTTGTATCGCCTGGTGCTGCGCGATCGGTTTACCAAACGTGCTGCGGTTCTGTGCATAGCGTAGTGCCTCACGCAAGGCGCCTGTTGCCAAGCCGACGCCGCGAGCAGCGACATTGATGCGCCCGAGTTCAAGCCCGCCCACCGCGTGATGAAATCCGTGCCCTTCTGTTCCGCCGATGAGTCGATCGGCACTAATTGGGAAGTTGTCAAAAACAAGTTCGGCACTATCGATCGATCGGTAGCCCATTTTTTTGATCTTGCGCCCTACGGTGAAGCCGGGTGCTTTTTCACAAATGAACATGCTCATGCCCGCATGACGGGGCTGTGCTTTTGGATCGGTCTTCGTTAGTACTGCGAAGCAGGTTCCATAGATGCCGTTACTAATCCACGTCTTGGTGCCGTTAATGACGTAACCGTCTTTGGTTGCCGTTGCGAGCGTGCGAATGCTCTGCAGATCAGTACCAGCGTCTGGCTCGGTAAGTGCAAGTCCGCCGCGTAGTTCACCCGTTGCAAAGCGGGGCAGCCATGTTTTTTTCTGCTCTTCAGTACCGTTGCGCTCCACCGCCTGAGCCAAGATCAGGTGTGAGTTGAAAATGCCCGTGGGTGCCATCCAAACAGCGGAGATGATTTGTACTATACGGGCGTAGGTCATCGCCGATAGGCCTAAACCACCGTACTGCTGGCCGATTGTGGCCCCGAACAGTCCGAGTTCTTTCATCTGCTCGACAAGGTCGAGTGGATATTCATCAGCCTGATCAAACTTACGCGCGATCGGGCGGACCTCTTTTTCGACCCAGCGCTCAATGCTGTCGAGCATTGCCGCATCGTCGTCACTGCTTGAGGCCTGAGAAGTTTGTGTGGTGTGTAGTGACATGGTTTCGCCTTAAGCAATCAGTTGATCGTCGACGCCATGGCCGCGCTTTGACACCAAGATGGTTCGGTCAAAAACGCACACCACAGCACCGCCTTGATTTGTTCCGGTGGTCCGTACGCTCACGATACCCGCAGTCGGGCGTGAGGCAGACTCGCGCTTATCTAGCACTTCTGACTCGGCATACAGGGTGTCACCCGGATAAACTGGATGGGTCATTCGGATCTCTTTCCAGCCGAGGTTCGCGACCGCTTTTTGACTCACATCGCTGACGCTCATGCCCACGAGTAGCGCGACCGTGAGTGGGCTTGCGACAATGGTTTTGCCAAATTCGCTGGCCTTCGCATAGACCTCGTCAAAATGCAAAGGATGCGTGTTCATGGTGAGCAAGGTGAACCAAATATTGTCTTGTTGCGTAATGGTGCGCCCCGGCCGATGCTCGTAAATGTCGCCGACGACAAAGTCCTCAAAGTAGCGGCCAAATGTCTCGCGATAGCGGTTCGGTCCGCTGGGGGTAGAATATTGGACCATAATGATTTTCCGTTGCAAATACCGTACCAGATGCTAGGGTTGATGGCAGGTTGTGTCAACGAGATAAATCGCGCCCTCGCACGTGCCAACCGGATGCCGCGCGAGTACTTGACAGATCAAAGGAAGGCTAATGGCTGGTGATAAGCATGTAACTTTGCCGCGTCTTTTTCGGAGCGTCTTGTTCGCGCCAGCCAATCACCCGCGGCGTGCCGAAAAAGTGTTCTTATCGGACGCTGATGTGGCGATTCTTGATCTTGAGGATGCGGTGGCCGTTGCCGAGAAGGATGCGGCTCGACCGGCGGCGGTAGCCTTGTTGCAGGTGCTGCGGACCTGTGCCGGTTACGTGCGTATCAATGGCGTGGGTAGCCCGTGGTTTGACCAAGACCTCACGGCTGTTGTGGGGCCTTGGCTTGATGGGGTCGTATTACCCAAAACAGAATCGGCCGCTGATCTTTATGCTGTCGATGCGCGTCTTACTGAGCTTGAGCGTGCCCGCGGACTAAAAGAAAATTCCATCGACTTGCTGCCGCTAATCGAAACAGCGCGTGGGATCATGGCGTTGGAGACAATCGCGCCGGCGGTAGCGCGGGTGCGACGCTTAGCTTTTGGCGGAGGAGACTACAGTCTTGATCTTGATTTGAAGTGGTCGTTTGAGGAAAGTGAGTTTGCCTATGCGCGTGCGCGCTTGGTGCACTGCTCGCGGGTGGCTGGGCTTGAGGCACCGATTGACACGGTGCTGCTTGATATCAAAGACAATGCTCGCTTCACAAGTAGCGCCACGCGGGCGCGTGGGCATGGCTTTCAAGGGAAGCTCTGCATACATCCGGATCAAGTGCCGCTAGCTAATAGTGCGTTTGCGCCGTCGCTTGTGGATATCGAGCGAGCCGCAGCGATTGTGCAGGCATTTACTGTCGCTGAAAAATCAGGAGCGGCATCGATCACCGTCGCAGGACAGTTCGTGGATTATCCGGTGGTCTATCAGGCTGAGCGTCTATTGGCGATTGCGCGCCGTCTGGGCTTATATCGTTGAGCGTCGGCTGATACCGGACCGTGTGGCGCGGCGACGCGCATACTCTAGAATTAATATCCCGCTGATGATGCAGACAACCCCGAGCCATTGAGCGAGGCGTAGGTGCTCGGCCAAAAGCCAGCCGCCCAAAATCAGCGTTGCCGGCGGTCCCACCGTGCTAATTACGGCCGTGCGCTCAGGCCCTAGCCGTTGTACGGCAGTGGCGAGTAGAAGCATGGGTAACGTAGTGGCAAATAGGACGAGTCCGCCCATCAAATAGTAATCATTGGTATGAAACGCTGGGATGACAAGCCCGTGGCGCACCGTGTATTGGAGCGTCAAACAGGTCGTGGCGCCAGTCATTGCACACAGGGTGTAGCCGATACTCCCCAACACACCGGTATAGCGGTCACTTGCTAAATAATAGATCGCCATGGTCAGCGCGCAGGCGAGGACTAGACCTGAGCCGGTGAGATTGCCTTGAAAGACATGCAAGTCAAACCCAGAGATCACGAGAAAAATTCCAAGATAAGTGACTGCTAGGGCACCGACCATGCTCGGGCGTGGCCATGTGCGGTAGATCACAGCGTACAGCACCACAACCATCGATGGGTAGGAGTAGAGCAAAACACGCTCGACACCAACGTCAAGTAGTGTCAGCGCGTAAAAATCAAGCGACGCGCCAGCGTAGTAACACAAGGCGCCTGCAGCAGCCGCGCCGAGTATCGCGTTGAGCGGTGCCCCACGTAGCGAATCGAGGCCCGTGCGCCACAGCGCAAAAACAAGCATGATCGGGAGCGCCAAAATGGAGCGCACTGCAAGGACGGCCTCAAAATTCCAGCCATCTGCATATAAGAATTTGGCAAAAATACCTTTGCTTGCGAAACATATCGCGCTTAAGACCGCGCAGAAAATCCCGATGAAGGCTTGGCGGCGTGACACGCCTGTAGGGTTCCTCAGTTGCCCTCTCCAGACAGATGCCATGTGGTGAATTCGTCCGCATCCACGCGCTGCGGGCGATAGCTATTAACCGCGGCAGTGTTGTCGGCATAGCCGAGTGCGATGCCACAGATTAGTGTTTGGGACTCAGGCGCGCCAACCACGCGGCGGATAATCCGATGAAAGGGCGCCCAGGCGGCTTGTGGGCAGGTGGCAAGGCCCTTACTCTGGGCCACTAGCATGATGCTCTGCAGGAACATGCCGTAGTCGAGCCAGCCCCCGTAGGGGATGTCGTCGTCTATAAAAAAGAAGAGGCCCACCGGCGCGTCAAAAAAATCGAAGTTGCGTAGTTCCTGTTGCAGACCACGTACGCGATCACCCTTGGTGATGCCGAGGAGGGAATACAGACCCCAACCACAGGCGCGGCGTCGGGCGAGGTACGGATCTCTCCATTGCGGCGGGTAATAGTTATAGGCCGGTGGGTGCAGATGCCGCTCAAATTCGGCTGCGTGACGCACGTCGCGCACAATTTGTGCACGCGCATCGTCGGTGACGACATGGACATGCCACGGCTGGATATTGCTGCCGCTCGGCGAGAACCGCGCGATCTCAAGTATGGATGCGATCAGTTCGCGGGCAACGGGTGTTTTCGAGAACGCGCGAATGGAACTGCGTTGGCGTAAAGCGGTTTCAACGTTCATAAGTTATCAGGGGCTCACAGAGTGCAGTGCACAATGTAAGGGATTTTCGCACGAAGTGCACTTGGCAAAAAAAAGGCCGAGCAGTGCCCGGCCTTTGTTTAACTGCACTCTGGGCATCGCCCTGGGTGCATCGCGTCGCCTAGTGGCCGAACTTGTAGCTTACGTCTACACCAAACGCACGTCCCGTGCCCGAGTGGATGAAGGATCCACCAAACTCAGGCGCCGGGATAACCTCGGCCAGATACTGCTTGTTAAACAGGTTGCGACTCCATGCCGTGGCCTCAAAGTGCTCGCCACGCAGACCGAGCCGTGCATTCCACAGCTCAAACGGGTCGCGTGAGGTCTTCGAGTAGTTGCCGGGAACACCAAACAATGTCTGTACCGAATTATTCTGCACGGCGCTGAACCATGTGGTGCCAAGTTTTGTCGTGTCTATACGCGCAACCAAGCTCGCACCACCGCTTAATGGCACATTAAAGTCTGCGCCAGCATCGGCAGTGTACTTCGGTGCGTACGGTACCGCGTTTCCGGCCGTGTATGGACGACCCGAATATGAGTCGATCTTACTGTCCACCGTTGCGGCTCCCGCAAACAGCGTCAGATAACTGCTGGCCTTCCAGCGCACGTTACCCTCAACACCCTTGAGCGTTGCTGAGTCAATGTTTGTCACGACGCGCAGTAAGCCAAAGGGACCTGCAAAGAAGTTGAAGATCTGCATGTTGTCGACTTTGGTCTGGTACACAGCTGCCTCAACCAAGACGCTCCGCTCGGCAAGCTCGCCCTTAAAGCCGATTTCAGCGGCTTTGGAGACTTCCTTCTTGTACTCGTCCGCGACGCCATTGGCGTACCCGGGACCTGCAACCGGCAACGCAGGACCACCGGGCGCACCAAATGGATTGCTCGCCGTGACGCTACCTGCTGCGAGGGCGCTCAAGTTGCCAAAGTACTGCTGTACGGTGGCCGCACTACCGGAGGAGTTAAATCCACCGCTGCGAAAGCCGTAGCCGTATGACGCATACGCGGCCATACCATCCGCAAACTTCCAGTTAACCGACAATTTCGGCTGGAATTGACTGAAGCTTGCCGAGCGGCTTGGGATGGAAGTGGCCGATGGGTTCACGTTGTAGTACGGGTTGATGTAGCCCGTGCAGCTCGCCGTATTTGGGCCTGCGGGACAGGTGGTAGCGCCGAACGCGCCGAAGCCGAGCGTCTGTGGGCTGATCCTTGGTACGTTGTTGTCAACCGTGCGCTTTTCGTTATCAAAGCGACCCGCAAACGCCACCTCGAGTTTCGGAGCTACGTCATAGGCCACTTGGCCAAAGATCGCCGCGACCTTGCTCTCGTAATTGTCGTCGTACAGCAGGTCAGTGGGGTTTGCTTGTCCCGCACGCACTAACGGCTGCGCTAGCAAGTTGCCGGTACCTGGATCGGAACCTTGTGCCACTACGACATGGCGCTTGATATCCGCAAGATAAAGCCCCGTCTGCCAGCGAAATGCTTGATCGCCGGGGGAGGTCAGGCGCAGTTCAACAGAGGCATCTTTCTGATCGCGCTCTTGGTACTGGTAGCCATCGCAGGTGGTGGGGCTGTACGGCGGCAGCACTGAATTTGCGCCGGCATAGAAAGTTGGTGATGGAAGCGGGGCGCCTGGCTGGGCGGCGAGCGACGCCTGACAGGTTGGGTTCGCGCTATAAAGACCAAAGGCGGCGCTCGTGCCGTCGGTGAGGAAGAAGTTCGTCTGATCGTTTAGCGATACCCACGCTGTTAGCGCGTTCGCACCAACCGTCCAATCGCCCTTGACGGAGATCTGCTTGTTCTCTTGCTGGTTCTGCGGCTTGATATTGTTGATGTACTCGAACTGGTGCGAGTTGACGTTCTGGAAGAAGTCCGGGTTGCTCAGGAACGCCGCAAATACAGGTAACGCAAATGCGGCGTTAAAATTGATGGCGCCAGCAGTGACGCGCGAGTACTTCGCTTTGACGTCGATGCTGCCACTATCGCCGACCTTAAAAACGACCCGCGGCGTGATGCCGTACTCTTCGTAGTTGTCGGCGCAATTATCGCAATGCAATAAGCTATTGCTGAAAAAACCATCCGTCTTATGATAAAAAGCGCCAAGACCGTAATTTACGCCGTCGGCCAAGGTGCCGGCGACGTAGAAGTTCGCCTTCTGTGAGTTTTCACTACCGTAGCCAGCCGTGGCAGTGAACTCATTCTGGCCGGTTGGCTTGTGCGTAGTAATGATCATCGCGCCTGCGACCGCGTTGCGGCCATACACGGCTCCCTGCGGGCCCTTGACGACTTCGATCTGATCGACGTTCGCAAGTTCTTGGTTTAAAGCGGTGGGGTTTGTTTGCAGCACGCCGTCTATAACGAGTGCGAAGTTGGATTCTGCGTCACGGCCCGTATTGATGCCGCGGATGCTGACCTGCATGTCGCCCACTTCGGCGGTCTGCACTTGGCTCACGCCCGGTGTCAGCGCGATAAAATCTTGTGGACGCTCAATGCCAGCGGCTTTGATATCGGCGGTTGAGAAAGCTTGAATCGAAACAGGGACGTCCACGAGCTTTTCTTCGCGCGCACGCGCCGTCACCACGATCTCGCCTAGTTCATTTGATGCCGCAGGCGCTTGCTGGGCCAGTGTGGGTCCGGCACCTAGGATCGTGCTGACGCTCATGGCTAAAAGAGGAAAGCGAACACTATATTTTTTCATTGGACCCTCATGATGGTAACGGGCAGCACTGTCCTTGATTCGGGAGTCGATAACTACTGCGGCGTATAAGCGATGCGACGGAGCAAACTGTATGCAAGTATTTTAATCGTAACATTTGTGGTGTGAATTCCGCAACGCGCGTTAGCGCTTGAGGAAGCGCGCCTCTCGCGTCAGTTCTGAGCATGAATTCAATTGCGATCGCGAGTTCTCGCTGCAGGGGACCACGGTGCACCGCACAAATGTTGCGCGAAAGCGACAGCTAGCCCTGCGGTAACTGGTATCATTTTGGTGCCCTACCTCTGGGGGTGATGGTCTCCATGTACCGCCAAAACATTCAATTTCCGACCAAGGACGCCCCTCTACGGGAAGACGTCCATGCTCTTGGCACGCTTGTCGGTGAAATCCTCCGTGAGCAGTGTGGTGAGGCGTGTTTAGCTGTCGTCGAGGCCGATCGAGTGGCCGCCATTGCTCGGCGTGAGGAGGACCCAAATGAGGAGGCTGACCTGGTCGCTCGGACTCAGGGCCGAAATCCGACAGAGGCACGGGATCTCGTGCGTGCCTTCGCCACTTGGTTTCAGGTGGTTAATCTGGCCGAAAAAGTACACCGGATCCGTCGCCGTCGCGCATATCTTGCCAATGCGGCTGAGTCGCAGCCGGGCGGCCTTATTGATGCGATGCGGCATCTGCGTGAGTCGGGACACACGCTAAAGCAAACCCTCGAGTTGTTAGAGCGCATTCGCGTATGCCCGGTGTTCACCGCTCATCCGACCGAGTCCACGCGACGCACCATCTTGCGCAAGCAGCAACGCATCGCTGAGTTAATGCTCGGTCGCTTAGACCCGTCGATGACTCCGGTCGAACGCAAGAAAACGTGGGAGCAAATTCGTAGCGAGATGATTTCTGGTTGGCAGACCGAGGATCATCCGCGTGAGTTACTCACTGTTGCTGATGAGCGTGAGCATGTGCTGTTTTATTTGTCCGAAGTGTTATACCGAATTCTGCCGAGTTTTTACGAAGAGCTTGCTGAAGCGCTCGGTAGCGTATTTGGTGCCGTTGTTTCTCCGCGTGAGTTGCCATGCATTTTGCGCTTTGGCTCATGGGTTGGTGGCGATATGGATGGCAACCCCGATGTGCATGCCAAGACCATACGAGAAACGCTACAGCGCCATCAATTAGTTATTGTGAACGCTTATTTTCTGGATGTGCAGCGTCTTGGTGAGCGCCTGAGTCAGAGCGCGAGTCGGGTGCAGATCTCGTCGGCCCTGCGCGCGCGTCTTGATGAATATAGCGTGTTAGTGCCTCAGGCGAGCGAGACTGCCCCTGTGCGGCATGACCAGATGCCGTACCGCATGTTTTGCGCCCAGATCGCTGAGCGCCTGCGTAATACCTATGAGGGTCAGTCAAATCGCTATGAGTCTGCGGCACAGTTGCGCGCCGACGTGCAGTTGATTGCTGATAGCTTGTCAGCTAATCGTGGCGAGCGAGCAGGTTTATTTTACGTCGATCGATTACTGCGTCGCATTGTTACTTTTGGTTTCCATCTGGCTTCTTTAGATGTGCGTCAGCATGCGCTGGTACACCGTTTGGTGATCGGTCAGGGATTGGGTGATTCTGAGTTTTCTGGGCGTCCCGTGACTGCGCGACTGGAGCGCATACGGCGAGCGCTTGAGCGCGAAGAGGGGCCGACGCATCCGTTAGATGCCATCGGTCGACGCACTCTCGCAGTGTTTGAACAGTTTTCCCATTGTCGCCACCGATTCGGCCGCGACGCTATTGGCAACTATGTCATTGGTGGTGCAGAAGGCGTGGATGATGTGTTGGGAGTTCTGTTGCTGGCTCGGTGGGCCGAACTCATCGATAAGCGCGTCGGCGAAGTGCCGCTCGACGTGTCGCCGCTTTTTGAGTCCGCGGCGGCGCTAGCCGCGAGTGGATCAATTATGGAGCAGTTATTTGCGGAGCCATTGTATCGGCGGCACGTGGCGGCTCGCGGTAATAGTCAGTCGGTGATGATTGGTTACTCCGATAGCAACAAGGAAACCGGCTACGCTGCTGCGCGCTGGGCTTTGTATGAAGCGCAGGGCTTGCTGTCAGCGGCGGTGCGGAATGCGGGCGTCAACATGACCGTGTCTCATGATCGTGGCACTGTCGGTAGTCGTAGCACGAGCAGACCCGAGAGTTTGCTAAAGAGCGTGCCGGATGACAGTTTTAATGGCGTTCTGCGAGTCACTGAGCAGGGTGAAGTTGTAGACAATAGCTACGGTTTGCCACCGATCGCGATGCGCTCGTTAGAGCAAGCGGTGGGATTCACGGCACTGACCTGCGCGCGACGCACCGTTGCTACACCAATTAATCCAGCATTTACACAAGTGCTGCATACGATTGCTATGGCGAGTCGCATTGAGTACCAGCGTCTTGTGGTTTCTGAGCCGGAGTTTTTCCAATACTTTAAGACTTGCACCCCGATTGATGTGATTGAGCGTATGCAGATTGGCTCACGGCCTGTTATGCGCCATAACGCTGAGGGATTTCAAGGATTGCGCGCGGTGCCTTGGGGTTTTGCCTGGAGTCAAAGCCGGCACTTACTGCCCGGATGGTATGGGATTGGTGCTGGCATTGATGCAGCTGTGCGTGAGCACGGTACCTCGTTACTTGAGGCAATGGCTGCGCAGTGGCCATTTTTCAGACTGTTGCTTGATGATGCCGAGTTTGTCTTGGCGAAAAGTGATATGGACATTGCTGCGCGCTACAGCGAGCTCGCCGGGGAGCTTGGCGATCAGTATCTGCCTAGAATTGCAGCGGAGTACTCTCGTGCTGAGTCGTGGATATTGAAGTTGCGCGGTGAAGCACAGCTACTGGATGGCGAACCGACTTTGCAACGAGCCATTATGCTTAGAAATCCCTACGTGGATCCGATTCACTTGATGCAGGTTGATATGTTGCGTCGTTGGCGCAAATCAGGTCGCCAAGATAATGACCTTCTCAAAGCGCTTACGGCAAGTGTGACCGGAATCGCGCAAGGATTACAGGCGACAAGCTGAGCGATGGATGCGTGCGCCTAGCGCGTTAACACTCAGGTACGTTGACGGCGAGCCCGCCCTGCGAGGTCTCTTTATAGATTGACGACATGTCCTCACCCGTCTGGCGCATCGTTGTGATGACCTGATCGAGCGATACCTTGTGCGTGCCATCGCCATGTAGAGCCAAGCGTGCTGCGTTGATAGCTTTCACCGCGCCCATGGCGTTGCGCTCGATGCATGGAATTTGCACAAGTCCAGCGATGGGGTCGCATGTCAAACCGAGATTGTGCTCCATACCAATCTCGGCCGCATTTTCGATTTGTGTGTTGGTGCCTCCAAGCGCTGCGACTAAGCCACCGGCTGCCATCGAGCAGGCGACCCCCACTTCACCCTGACAGCCCATCTCAGCGCCTGAGATTGAAGCGTTTAATTTGTAGAGCATTCCAATTGCCGAACCAACCAGTAAAAAGCGATGGATTCCTTCGCGCGTGGCCTCGGGCTCAAACCGGTCATAATAGGACAGCACTGCGGGCACGATACCGGCAGCGCCATTGGTGGGTGCCGTGACCATGCGGCCACCGGCAGCATTTTCCTCGTTGACTGCCAGAGCGAAGGCATTTACCCAGTCCATTTCCTGCATGGGTGATTTCGATTTCGCACCGAGCAATTGCTGGTGCAGTTTGGGCGCTCGACGCGGGACGCGTAGCACTCCAGGCAGTATTCCTTCAGCCGCAAAGCCTTGCTCAATGCAGGCCTGCATGACCGACCAGAGTTTATCAAGCGCTGCAATGGTCAGGTGCTCTTCGCGAAAGGCGCGTTCATTCGCTAGTACGAGTTCATGTAGTTGCAGTGCGTTGTTCTGAGCGATAGCCAGTAACTCGTCGCATGAAGTAAATGGGTACGGTACTGTGACGCTGATGGATTTTGGCGCATCTGTTGCCAATTCATTCGCTTGCCGTATGAATCCACCGCCAATCGAGTAGTACTCTTCGCGCGCAAGTACCTCGTTTGCTTGATTTAATGCCGTGAAGCGCATGCCATTGGAGTGCCCCGGTAAGACTTGGTCACGGTGCCATAAGACGTCCATGGGCTCATCAAAGGTGATTTCATGGTGACCCGCGAGCCGCAGTCGGCTGCTGCTGCGAATGCGTGCCAGCGCAGGTTCGATCGCTTTAGGATCCAGCGACTCGGGCGCGCAGCCTTCGAGTCCCAATAAGATGGCCCGATCCGTGCAGTGTCCTTTGCCGGTGAGCGCGAGTGAGCCGTAGAGCTGCACGCCCACTTTTTGAGTTGCTGTCAGCAGGCCGTGGCGATCCAAGTCTTCCACAAACCGCCGAGCAGCATTCATCGGGCCCATCGTGTGTGAGCTAGACGGTCCAATGCCGATTTTAAAAATATCTAGAACGCTAAGTGCCATCGTCAGATTTTGCGACCAATCTAGCCTTGGGGCAATGCAGTTTGCGACCTTCCCGTAGCAATGAAGGGCCATTTTTTTGTTGCAAAGCGGTCTAGATGGCCTGAACACCACTTTCTAAAGTGAGTGCTGTTCGAACTCTTTGGCAACATCTTAGGGTCACTGTTGCCATTTCGCTAGACTAGCGCCCTTAAGTTGACCCGTGGAGTACCTAAATGGACACCCAGCTAGCGCGCGCAGTCGTTGTTTATTGCGCGTCAAGTGAGCGATGCGATTTTGCCTACCATGAAGGAGCTCGGCGGCTCGGGGGCTTATTGGCGCGGGATAATCGAACGGTGGTTTACGGTGGCGGCCGAGTAGGTTCCATGGGCGCGCTTGCGGATGGGGCGCTGGCTGCGGGTGGGCGAGTGATCGGTGTTCTGCCGCGTTTTCTTAAAGATTTAGAGCTCGCCCACGATGGGCTAACCGAGCTGCATGTGGTCGAGGATATGCGTGCTCGCAAGCATGCCATGTTAACGCGCAGCCAAGCAGTCATTGCTCTGCCAGGGGGCTCAGGCACACTCGAGGAGCTGCTGGAGGCCATTACCTTGAAGCGTCTAGGCGTTTACGCGGGACCAATTATTCTTGTGAATATGAGAAATTATTACTCTCCCTTGCTCGCCATGCTCGCGAATGCGATTGCTGAGCGTTTTATGCAAGAGCCGAGCGCTAACATTTGGCAGGTTGTACCGACACCGGACGATGTGGTCCCTGCCTTGGCTGCCGCCCTGCGGTCACAACCGTGAGTGAAATCCGTTTACGCAGGGGCCTGCCATCCGATATCGATTTTTGCATGACGACGGAGCGGTTACCGGGCTATGACGTGTTGACCGCGTGTTGGACGGAGGTTGAGCACCTGCGCGCCTTGGAGCTGGTCGATACACGGTACTTGATGGGAGGGTATGCCTCTGGCCCATTGTTTGGCTTTGCTATTGTTGAGCGCGTCAACGATCCGCACGAAGGTGCCAAGTTAAAGCGTATTGCAGTGACGCAGCCGGCAGTCGGTTTTGGTGTGCCTTTTTTACGTGCTGTGATCGGGTGGGTGTTTGAGTCGACAGCGGCGCCGCGGCTGTGGCTTGATGTCTTTGTTCACAATGCGCGTGCGCGGCATGTCTATCGCAAGGTTGGTATGCGCGAAGACGGGCTACTACGACAAGCGTACGTGCAGCCGAACGGTGAGAGGGTTGATCGCGTGATCATGTCGGTTTTGCGCACCGAGTGGTTGTGAATGAATCATTTCGCTCGTATTGCATAATAGTTTGCATGAGCATGTCATCTCTTTTTTTGATTGCGCTTTTTGCAGGGCCTGTGGTTCAGGCCGCGGTGCCACCAGTAACGCCACCTGACAGCATTATTAGGCGTTTGCCAACTTCTGAAAAGGTTGTCGCGCTGACTTTTGATGCGTGTGAAGCTGGAAAACGTGCGACCTTAGATCACGGTATCACCGACTTTTTAATATCAAAGGGGATTCCGTTCACAGTCTTTGTGAGCGGTCGATTTGTTCATGATAATGCGGCTGCAATGCGCGATCTTGCGACTCACCCATTCGTCGAAATCGAAAATCATTCTTGGAGCCATCCTTCCGATATGCGCACACTGAGTGACACTGATGTTCGTGCTGAGGTGTTAAGAGCCTCTACTGAAATTTACTCAGTCACCGCTCGAAAGGCTCATCTATTTCGTTTTCCTGGCGGGTATGCTGATGACCGCGTGGTAGCTCTAGTGCGGGACCTAGGATTTGAAGTGGTGCACTGGCGTTGGGCCGAAGGTGATCCGAGCCGCAGTGTGAGTGCAGATACTTTGGTGCAACAAACGCTTGCAAAAACGCGCCCAGGAGAGGTGCTCATTTTTCACATCAACGGACGTGGTTGGCACACCGCTGAAGCTTTACCGGCTATCGTCGACGGTTTGTCTGCCGCCGGTTATCAGTTTGTACTACCGAGCGCTTATTTGCCGCAGACCCACCAACAGGCGCCTCGCACCCCGTAAGGCACAGCTTATCCGTACCTCGGGCACTTGAGTAGGGTAGCATCCCATCACGACATCCAGCTGAGGGAAGAGTTATGTGGGTCGGGCCCCGGATCGGAGTCTTGGCAGGTGTGCTGCTGCTAAGCGGTTGCGCTGATCACATTCAACTGCGGCGAGAAAACGCTTTGGCTCAATACCAGCGCTATGCAGGTCCACCTATTGAGCAGTTTCATGCGTACCGATTTTCGGGCTGGGAAGTTGTCGGTGATGTGCAGGTGGTCATTTGGACGGAGTTTCGGGATGCTTACTTGCTGACCTTATGGAAGCCATGCCCTGGGCTAGGTTTTACAAATTACTTAGCAGTCACGACGACGGTGGGGTCTGTTAGTCGATTCGAGAAAATTCTGATTGAGCACCACACTCAATGCATGATTGACGAGATCAGGCGCATCAATACGGACCAAATGCGTAAAGATCGTGCAGCACAAAAAGCGCAGCAAATAAGTGTCGCAACAGCAGTCATGCGGAAATCACCCTGAGATGGCTTTTCAAGTCAAACTCGGTTTGCGGCGCGATACTAGGGCCCCGGTATGGCTGGCGTGAGGTTGCCTGACCGCGGTGAAGTGCGCCATGGCGTCGCTCGGATTATTTCCAAGCGTGGGCATGGCTCGCGCAAGCAGGCGACCGAATGGGTGCGCGCTGGTCGGGTAAAGGTCAATGGAGTATTGGTGCGTGACCCCGATTTTCCGACTTATCAGCAGAGCGATGTCATTGAGGTAGACGGCATAGTATTGGGTGCAGCCGCCGCTTTGCTCCTCATGTTGAATAAGCCACGTGGACTTGTTACCACGGCGAGTGATGAGAAAGGCCGCGATACCGTCTACAGCTGTCTTGAAGGTACTGATCTTCCGTGGGTAGCGCCGGTTGGGCGTTTAGATAAAGCAAGCGAAGGTTTGCTACTTTTCACGAATGATCCTGTGCTGGCCTCGTGGATTACAGATCCTGCAACCGGGCCTGATAAAACCTATCATGTACAGGTAAAAGGGCAGGTCAGTGATCAGGTGCTGCAAACGCTAGTCGGCGGGCTTGCAGTTGATGGTGAGGTATTGTCCTTTAAGCGTGTGCAAAGACTGCGGCACGGTGACAAAAACACGTGGTTGGAAGTTGTACTCGATGAAGGTCGCAATCGGCAAATTCGGCGCCTCTTGCAGGCTTGCGACCTCGAAACGCTCCGGCTCATTCGCGTATCGATTGGGTCGCTTGAACTGGGACTACTCGGCAAAGGCCAGTGGCGTATGTTAACGAGTTCCGAACGCGCAATTTTTAACCCTCAGCCGTAGCATGCGACGTACACCGATTGGTTAGTACGTATCGACCCTGCCGATCGTGGGTATCACCATTAGTGCATCCTGCAACTTGCCCAGTCTGGGAAGGAGCACCATGCGCACAAGGCGGTTTTTCTCGCTCGTCAGTTTGGCTCTGTGTTTCGCCGAACCCCTGCGCGCGGATGAAGTCGGTCGCTGGGAACTTCGTGTGCGCACGATTTTCCTACAGCCTACAGATCAGTCAACAGCAGTCTATCCGATCGAGAGCCGCGATGATGGGCTGCATGTTGCAGGCAATTGGGTCCCTGACATTGACGTCGAGTATTTCTTTACGCGCACTTG